>Ga0209172_10000119_pt1 | contig 237477 bp, 220 predicted proteins | sample LarsenN4metaG_FD_184113 | JGI IMG/M metagenome (GOLD analysis project Ga0209172, IMG submission 184113) | Hot spring sediment bacterial and archeal communities from British Columbia, Canada, to study Microbial Dark Matter (Phase II) - Larsen... ...
TTCGCGTCCCGCGTCTCATGGCCGAGGCGGTCCCTCGAGACGATATCGTAGTAGTACGTCGTGTCTGGGGTGAGGCCGTTCAGCATGAGGGCATGATCCGTGCGAAGATCCTTCGTCTCCGTGGAGCTGTCCAAGTTCAGTGGCGACGTACCGAACCGGACGCCGGTGGTCGAGGCCTCGTCCGTGCGCCACCGGATCCGAGCGCCCGTGGTCCCGATCCGGTCCGCGGAGGCGGCGGAGATCACGGGCCCCACGGCGTCGACGCGGGCCGTGGCGAGGTCCGTGTGGCTCGGCGAAGCGTCCGCGTATGCGACCGTGATCGAGTCCTCGTCTCGAACTTGGAGGACGCCGTCCGCGGCCGCAGGGCCGAAGGCCGTCGCAATCGTGCCTCGCCAGATTCCCTCCGCCGAGCCCTTCGCGAGGGTCACGACCTCGCCCGCGGGCTCTACGGTCGATGCGGCGCGCACCTGAACGGAAGTGGCGTCGACATCCTCTACTTGAATCCCGATGGCGTCCGACTCGCTGTACACGCTTCGGTCGAGAGATACCCGACCGTACGCCGCATCGAGGTTCCCCGTCGCGACGAGCGCGAAGGGCTGTGGCCCCACCGGCACATCGGATCCGATGACCCGGACGGTCCAGACGCCGACCGCGGGGGCTCGCACGATTACGGCTTCCTCGACGTTCGTCGTGTCGAAGGATCCGCCCGGAACGGACTGTCCCTGCGCGAAGGTCCCGAAGCGGTTCCCCCGATACACGGTCCCGTCCGGCGCGGTGACCTCGAGGTCCACATCATTCACCAAGGCCTTCGCAGCCCCGAGGGCGGCCGGATAGTCGCTCCATGCGAGCACGAACTTCGCGGGCCTCGCCCCGTTCACGACGTTGAATCGGTAGGTGCGCACGTCGCCCGTCAGCAGGCCCGCGGCGTCGTCGACGATCTGCGTCGCGAAGGTGTCCCCCTCGGCGGCGATCGGGAGGATGTTCGCCAAGAGAATGCGACCGAATCCCTGTTCGTTGTTCGGCCAAGTATCAGACCCGCTCCGGACCGCGCCGGAGCCGGTGATCTGGACGCCGGATGCGATGAGCGCGGCTCGCAGGAGTGCGGCGCTCGGCGTGCGTCCGTTCCCCGCGACAGGGCGTGCCATCGGATACCAGCCATCGACGAAGTACTGCCGGACGATTGCGGCGGCCGCCGCGGCGGCGGGCGTCGAGTAGCTTGTGCCCTGCCACTGCGAGTCCGCGAGCCCAACCCCACTCCAGGGATTCCCATCCGACATCGCGGAGTCCCCGTCGAAGATGGACAGCAGGGTGGGCTTGATGCGGCCGTCCGTCGTCGGACCGCGGCTGCTCAAGAACGCTAGGTCATTCTGGGTGAGGGGCGGTGTGTCCGGATTGTACGCCCCGCCCACCGCGAGGAGATCCTTCGCGGTCGCGGGCGTGTCCACGGTCGCTGCGGCGGACCCGTTGTTCCCAACGGCGAAGAGGACGAGGAAATCCGGATGGTTCCACACGAACGCATCGACGGATTGCGCCTGGAGGTCGTAGACATTCGTGGCCGTACCCCAACTGTCGCTGTGGATCCGCACGGCCGCCAAGGGATCGTTGTATACGAGGCCCGCGGGGCCGAAGAGCTCCTGGAGATCCTCCGGCAGGTACAGGAGAGAATCCTCGTCCTTGCACCCGGGGATCGCGCTTGGCCCGATCGTTCCAACATCCTGAACGTACACCTTCGCCGCCAGGGCGTTCCCGTCGTTCACGGACGTCCCAATCCCGTTGTCGTTGCCCGCCAGGGTCGAGGCAACCGCGGTCCCGTGCCCGAAGGTGCAGTTCGATCCGCCCGGGAGATGGTATGTGTCCATGATCGACCAGGGATCCCACGATCCGCCCCCGCCAGGCCACGTCAATTGGCCCGTGAGGACGCCCATATTCACGTAGCGGACGATTTTCCGTCGGCTCGCGTCGGTGGCGTTGTAGAGGTCCCCGATCGTGATCGCTGCGGACGACTGCCGGAACTGGGCGCCGTCGTAGTCGACACCCGTGTCTGCGATACCGACGACTTGTCCACGCCCGTCGAGGCCGTTCGTCCAGTATCGATAGTCCCCGCTCGCATTCGTTTGCATGACCCAGTCTGTTTCCGCGTTGAGGAGCTGCGCAGGCCGTACCGGATCGATGAATTCGACGGAGGCCAGATTCGCGAGGTCGGGCAGGAGGCTCGCGGGGACTCGAGCCCGCACCCATCGGAACTCGTCTAGGCCGAAGGTTCCGAGGACTGCAGGGCCGCTCTCCGACTTCGTGCCTGTGGAGAGGCCGCGATGGGCGAGCCAAGCCACCACGCCCTCTGTCGCCTCCCCCGGGAACAGGGCGATTCGCACATCCGCGATTCCTGATGCCTGCATTCCAGCGCGTATCTTCCGCGATGCGTCGTACGATCCGACCCAGTCGACGTAAGGGAGGCTTCGGAGGCTTTGCAAGGCCGAAGGGGAGCCTCGAACCAGGAACGCATCCCGGGGGACGTAACGGAGGACGTCGACTCCGAGAGAAGCGAGTTCCTCCTTCCAGGAGGTCTTGATTGGAGCGTGGAAGTGGACAACACCGACGGACCGACCGTTCGCATCCCGAATCCAAGTGTCGGGTCGGCCCGGCGCGAGGGTCGAAACATCGAGGGGTCCGTCGAGGAAGTGAATCACGGAAGAACCGTGGATTTCGTCGGCTCGGTGTCCCTCTGCTTGAAGCCGTTCGGCGAGCCCTGCGGGGCCTCGGGCGACCAGGAATCCACCGTAGTCCTCCACGATCTGCCCGCCGACCGCCAGGACCTCGGCCGGAGACAGATTGGTCCTGAACAGGATCTCCGAATCCGCGGAGGGCGTCGCCGACCCGGGCCGCGGCCCGGTGGACGCCAGGGGAATCTGGACGGCCAGGATCCACGCAAACGCCAGGGCGGCCAAGATGCGGAGCTTGCGGGGGGCCGTGAAGGGATTCCTCCTCGGAGCATTGCGGTGGAGGTCGAGAGTCCGCGACCTCGGGCATCGCTGGGATGCATCGCCGCGCACATTAGGCTTTTGGCCCGAATGTGCCGGAAGCATCACTCCGCGAGAATCCGGGTCGCTTGGAGGATCCCATTCTGGAAGATGAGGGTGTAGTAGTTTGTCGAGTGGCCGGTCGCCCGCATCTTCACGCACCGGATCCGGCGTTGGATGTTTGCGTCATCGACGCGCTCCATCTTCGTGTGGATGATTCCGTCGCAGAGGAATTCTTCGCCGTTCTTCCCGAAGTCCTCGCTCCCCGGCCTGAGTTCGCTGATCAGGATCGTGGTCGCGCGGAGGTCCCTCACCCACTCGAACAGCTGGAACAAGTCCTCCCTCGGGTTCTCGAATCGGGCCATGACCTCGAGGACGGGCAACGAATCCACAATCAAGATGTCGTAATTCACCGTTCGCTTCAGGTTCGACGCGTACATCTTGAAAATCTCGAGCCAGGTCCGATCCGCCATGCCGTCGAGATTCCGCCGGATCATCCCGAGGTCCACGATGCTGACCTTCTCCTCGACGTCCCGCGGGCTGAGGCTCATGCTGTCCAAGTGCCTCGTCAAGTTCTCGCGACCCTGTTCGAGGGAGATGTAGGTCCCGGGTCGCCCCTCGCGGAGGGCGTTGTGGTACAGGACGTTGAACCCGATCGTGGACTTCATCGTCCCCGGCTCGCCGGCGAGCAGGACGATGTGTCCCACGGGAATTCCGCCGCTCAGCTTCTCGTCAAAACCATGGATGAAGGTGCGGATTCGGTCCCCTGACACCATCGCAGTCCGTTCGATTCCGCGGTCGACCTATAACGATTGCCACGCGGTTATCAGAGGCGGTAGCCGGATGCGCGAGGGCCCGCTCTCCGGGAGGAAAAAGAAAGGGGGAGTGATCCTGAGGGTGAATGGCCGGCGGAGCGCCTCGGGAGATATGACGATTTTTGAACTCGGTCTGTGACCGGAGGTTCCTCTGGAAACGTTTATTTGTTATCAGGTCTGTTACCACAATTCGGGGCGGGATTCGTGTTTGTGCCGGAGCAGAACCTGAAGGACTTGGTCATCTCCTATCTGAGGACGCAAGAGCGGTCGATTAGCTCCCTCACGAAAGCCCTTGCGAAGGACGGCTATAGCTTTCATCGGCTGTTTGTGACGGGGTACCTAAAGGCCCTCGCGGACGTCGGTTTGCTCCGCGAAAAGGACATCCCTCCCGCGAAGGTGTACACGACCTCCGCGCATCGCGAGCGAAATCTCTACGAACTCGTCGGCGACCGGTGTCGCGCCGCGACGTCGGACGAGCGGATACAGACGCGCCTCGCGGTGGCGGTCCTCCAGAAGCTCCTTCGCAGACCGGTCTTCCTCCGCGAGCTCCGGGAATGTGGCTTCGCGTCCGCGATCGACGCGCCGACCGCGCCGCGCGACGAGCGGGAGGAGGCCCGCCGCGCACTTGCCAAGCTCGGCCTCCAGGTGCCGACGAACGAGCCCGCCTACATGGTGGACGAGCGGAAGAACGACGCGCGGGACCTGATCCTCGCGGAGATCCTCATCGAGAAGTTCGGGATGTCGGGATTGGTCCTCGAGACGAAACAGACGAAACTCGTCGAGCGGTGAGGGGAGCTAGGCCGTCAGGGTGGACGCTCAGCTCCGGCGCCGGTGCCCCGGGTGCCTCCTCGGTCCCGCGCCCCCGCGAGCGTTGGTAGTCCGCGGTTAGGCTGCTCACTTCCGTGCCTGACCCGTTCCCCACGGTCAGGGCATGGGGCGCCGCTCTCCAGCTGCGTCCCAGGCCGCCTCCAGCCCCGCGGGACAGAACCTCAACGTCGACATCCGGACCAGCGCCAGACTGGGAGCGCCGCCCCCGACTGTCACCGCCCCATGAGGACGATTTGGGTCTAAAAGGGGACGCCCAACCCCCCGGTCGAGCCTAGCGAGTTCTCATCGGGCGCATCCTATTTAATCCTTCGTGGGTCGGTGGTCGGGGTGTCGGCATCGCGGCTCGCCTTCGCCTTCTTGTGGCGCCCGTACGTGGACAACATGAGGAGGGATCCCACGAAGAACGCGCCGCCGGAGCAGACGAGCCGCCACGATTCGACGCTGGGCTGCAACGGCCCCCCGGTCAGGTCCGCCAGGAAGAGGAAGTTTGCGGCGGTTACGATGACGAAGAGTCCGATGATCATGGGCATCCAGACGCCGAGGAACGCGCGGATGCGTTCCGAGCTCATCGGCTCATCAATCGGATGATTGCTTCGGCGGGCTCACCGCCGCATTCCTCGAGCGCTTTGCGCGCCTCATCCTTGGAAACGCCGGCCTTCTCCGCCACGAGGATCACGTCCTCCTCGGGAATCTCCGCGGATCCGGTCTTCGCCGGCGGCGTCTCCATCCCTGCGCGGGGCCGGACGATGGGTTCGCCGATGACCTGCCAGACCTTCTGGCCCTGAGCCGTGATCGCCGTCACGGCCGCATTGCGGAACACGTACTCCTTGTCCTTCGTGCGGATAACGACTTCATCCACTTCGCCGAGGTCCTCTTGTTCGATGCCAAGGCGTTTCATCGCCTGCCGCATCTGCCTCGGATTCACACGGCCTCCCGGGATCACCGAATCACGGGCATTGGCATGGATGGGCCGCGGATAAAGGTTCTGCGGTTGCTGGCCCGCCATCCCGGTTGGCTCGTCCTCCGTCTCACGTTTAAATATCAAGGCTCCAATGCAATTCGCGTTGCGCATCGCGGTGGTCTTCAAGGATCGGTGTCAGCCCAAGCGTTGCCATCTCGAGTGCATCGCCTTCTGCCCACCCCAGCGGACCGGGACCGAAGTGATCTGGATCGACCAGGAGACCGGGAAGGCCGCGATCAGCGAGGAGACGTGCATCGCTTGCGGAATCTGCGTCCGTAAGTGCCCTTTCGACGCGATCCGCATCATCGGTCTCCCTGAGGCGCTGAAGGAGGACCTCGTCCATCAGTACGGCAAGAACTCCTTCCGGCTTTTCCGGCTGCCGGTCCCGAAGAAGGGGACCGTGGTCGGTCTCCTCGGGCCGAATGGCATCGGCAAGACCACGGCCGTGTCCCTCTTGAGCGGCGAACAGGCCCCGAACATGGGGCATTACCGGCGCAAGAAGCCGAAGTGGGACGACGCGCTCGAGTACTACGCGGGGACGGAGCTGCACGATTACCTCGAGAAGATCGCGACGAAGCAACTCACGACCGCGATCAAGCCCCAATATGTCGACCGGCTGAACCGGCTCTACACCGGTCGGGTCCGGGACCTCCTCTCGAAGATCGACCGGGGCGGCCGCATGGAGGAGCTGTCCGCGGAGCTGGGCCTCGGGAGCTTCTTGGACCGCGACATCGCGCAGCTGTCCGGCGGCGAGCTCCAGCGCGTCGCTATCGCCGCGACGATGCTCAAGGAAGCGGAGGTATACTTCTTCGACGAGCCGTCGTCCTACCTCGACATCTACCAACGGCTCCAGGTCGCGAAGGTCATCCAATCCCTGTCGAAGGACAAGTATGTCGTCGTCGTGGAGCATGATCTCGTGGTCCTCGATTTCCTCGCGGACCTTGTCTACCTGATGTATGGCGAGGAAGGCGCCTACGGAATCATCGCGCAGCCGCGGCCCGTACGCACCGCGATCAACGTGTACCTCGAGGGGTACATGAAAGAGGAGAACATTCGGTTCCGTACCCGGGAGATCCGCTTCGAGAGTCGGCCCCCGCGGGCCGACTGGAAGGCCGACACCCTCCTCTCGTTCGATGCGCTCACGAAGACGTTCGAGGGCTTCGAGCTCTCCGTTAACTCCGGCCGGCTGAGGAAGGGAGAGGTCGTGGGCGTCGTGGGGCCCAACGCGACCGGGAAGACAACGTTCGTGAAGATGCTCGCCGGGGAGGAGTCGCCGACGACCGGCCAGGTCGAGGGGAGGTGGCAGGTCTCCTACAAGCCGCAATACCTCGAATCGAAGTACGAAGGGACAGTCCGCGAGCTCCTCTCGTCGGCGATTGGGAAGAAGGCGGGGTCGGGCTACTTCGACACGGAGATCCTGGAACCGCTGAAAGTGAAGCCGATGTTGGAGCGAGACGTCTCCACCCTGTCCGGCGGCGAGCTCCAGCGCGTGGCGATCGCCCTCTGCCTCGGCCGCGATGCGGACGTCTACCTACTCGACGAGCCGTCCGCATACCTCGACTCGAACCAACGCATGGAGACGGCGAGGACGATCCGGAGGATCACGGAGAAGGAGGCCCGGACGGGGCTCATCGTCGACCACGACGTGTACTTCGTCGACATGGTCTCCGACAGCATCATGGTCTTCTCGGGGGCGCCGGGCCAGCGGGGCGTGGGCGAAGGACCGTTCCCGATGCGGGAGGGCATGAACCGGTTCCTGAGCACGGTCGGCATCACGTTCCGCAGGGACGCGGACACGAACCGACCGCGGATCAACAAGCTCGACTCCCGGCTCGACCGGGAGCAGAAGTCGGCGGGCGAGTACTACTACGCGGTCGAGGAAGCCGCCAGGGCTCCGTAGTCCGCACGGGCCGGAGCGACCGTCCGATCAGGTCGACGCGGCGGCCGTCCCGACGCGAATCCTCCGCCCGACGCCCTCCGCCACGAGTTCCGACCCTTCGAGGATCCGTTCCCCTCGGACATAGACGGCCGATGGGAAGCAGGCCTCCATCCCCTCGAACGGAGTCCATCCGCACCTGTAGCGGAGCCGCTTCGCGGTGACCGGCTCGACCCGGCGAGGGTCCACGACGAGGAGGTCTGCGTCCTTCCCGATATCGATCGTTCCCTTGTCCGCGCGGAGGATCTCCGCGGGCCGCGCCGCAATCGCCGAGACGAGCCTCGCCAGGGTCAGCTCGCCGGCCTTCACCTTCCGCAGGAGGAGCGGGAAGGAAGTCCCGACCCCGGGCATGCCGGCCGGGGCCTCTTCGAAAGGGCCCTCCTCCTTCTCCTCGAGGGTGTGCGGCGCATGATCGCTGGCAACGATGTCCACGCGACCTTCCACGAACGCCTTCCACAGGACCTCGCGATCCCCCCGCGAACGGAGGGGCGGGTTCACCTTCCCGAAGGCTCCGAGGCGCCTCGCGACATCGAGCAGGAGATGGTGGGGGGTCACCTCTGTCGTGACGCCCGGGGGCACGGCATCGAGGGCCTCTGCGCACGTGACGTGGGCCACGTGGACGGCAGCGGTACCGCGGCGCTCCCCGAGCTTCCGGATTGCGCTCACCTCGCTCTCTTTCGGCCGGACGATCGCATGACCTTCGAGGTCCGAGGCGCGAGTCCCCTGGAAGAGCTTGGGATCCTCCGCGTGCACCACGACGAGCTTGCCCGATTCCGCGGACTTCGAGAGCACGTCTCCGACCGCGTCCAATTCGATTTGGAGTCCGCCGGTGCTTTCCGCCATGTACACCTTGAACGCGGTCGCATCGCGGAGTCGGAGGACATCGGAGCCGGACCGTGGCGCCGCGTAGAGGCCATAGTCCACGGCGGCACGCCCGCGCACCACCTCGATCTTCTGCTCCAGGTCCTGACGCGTCGTCACGGGAGGCCGCGTGTTCGGCATGTCCAGGACCGTGGTGACGCCGCCGATTGCCGCCGATCGGGTTCCGCTCGGGAAGTCCTCCTTGTGCGTGAAACCCGGATCCCGGAAGTGCACGTGAAGGTCGATGCAGCCCGGCAGGAGGAGCGCGTCCCCGTGATCGTGAACGTCCTCCCCCGAGAGGAGCTTCTTCACGGCAACGATGCGTCCCTCCTCGATGCCGAGGCAGAGCGCTTCGAGGCTGCCCCGGAAGAACGCGCGGCCCTTAACGACGAGCATGCTCCGCACCCAGGCTCCGCCGCACGATCGCGCCCCGCGGCTCGACCTCGGTGAAGATCTCCGCCTGGAACTTCTTCACCCGCGTCGCAGGGTCGAGCCAGGCATCTGCGAGGAGGCCGGCTTTCATGCACGTCTCGGAGAGGAACGTCTCCGCGTCCCACTTCCACTCCGTCGCCACTTGTGGGAGCAATAGGCCGCGGAAAGGACCTTGTGCGACGATGAGCCCGTCCTCGCCGATCTTCACGTGTTTGGGGAGCTCTTTTGGCTTCCTGACTTCGATTGGCTGCGGAGGCGTCAGGAGGCTGACCTCGACGGTCACGCTGCCGAGCTCTTCCGGCCGAAGAGGGGGGAAGCGCGGATCCTCCGCGGCTCCCTCTGCTCCCTTCACGACCGATTTGAGGAGCGGGAAGAAGGGCTCTGGATATCCGATGCATCCGCGCAGATCTCCGCTCGGATGGCGGTTCAGTGTGACAAAGGCGCCCGCTTTCTCCTCGAAGGACGTTGGCACGACGAACGACCGCATGGCCCGGTGCGTCACGTGCGCCTCAAGCGCATCCCGCGCGATCCGCACGGCCAGGTCTCCCTCCTGGTCAGAATACCGCATCTCGTCGGCAATGCTGCGTGCGCTCCTTAATCCTGTCGCCGTGGACGCTCGCGGCGTCGCCGCGGCACAACAAAAACCTTTAATCAGGCGCGGATGTTTGATACCTCGGCGATGGGATGAGGGCTCGAGTTCCGGTCTTCGAAATCATGAGTCAACGGCCCGTCACGATCGCGGGCGACTCCAACGTGGCCGAAGCCTCGGGGGTGATGCGGGACAAGGATATCGGCAGTCTCATCGTCGTCGAGGACGGTCGGCCCGTCGGCATCATCACGGAGCGCGACGTCGTCACGAAGGTCGCCGCGCTCAACCGACGCCCAGGCGACGTGTCCATCCGCGACATCATGACTTCTCCCGTTGTCGCCGTCCATCCCGAGGAGGAAGTTCTCGAGGCGGCGAAGCTCATGTCCTCTCGGAAAATCCGTCGCCTCGCGGTCGTGAAAGAGGGCAGGCTGGTGGGCATGCTCACGGAGAACGACATCCTGAGGATCTGGCCGCAGCTCCTCGAAGTCACGCGAGAGTATGCACGCACAGGCCTCGAGACGCAGTTGTCCCGTGGCATCGAGGGACACTGCGAGGCGTGTGGCGTCTACTCGGCGAACCTCGTGTGGGATCGGAACCTCCTCACGTGTCCGGAGTGCAGGGGAGGATAACCGCCTCGGAAGGTTTATAGTGCATCCCCAGGTTCGTGCACGCCGGTGGCCCGTCTCGTCAAGATTTCTCAGGCGGAGCTCGACACGATTCGTCGGCTCTACGAGGGCGTCATGTCGTACGCTTGCCACGGCCTGTTCTTCCGCGAAGGGATGGGGCTTGCGGACGAGTTGCTGAAGTCGATGTCTCCAGGCCAAGACCCGCTCGTCGCGGGGAAGGCGATGATCATGGAGCGCGGTTGGGCGGAGGATGTGATGTTCACGGAATCAGGCGCCCGAGTCCGCGGATCCGTCGAGGTCTCTTCGGGTTCCGAGATGGAGACTTGCCATCGACTTCGCGGGATCCTATCGAAGCTGCTCGAAACGAAGACGAAGCAGCGCGTGCGCCTCGCCGAGGTCGAGTGCATGAGCACGGGCGCTCGGGAGTGCGTCTTCGAGAAGGAGGAGACGGCATGAGCCTGGAGGGGATGGTCCGCGCGCTCAAGGAGGCGACGAAGGCCGAGGCGGCGGCGGTGATCAACCGCGACGGCGCGATCGTCGCGGCGGACCTTCCCGAATCTGTGTCCCCGGAGACCTTTTCAATCATGTGCGCCGCGATCCTCGGTGCGGGCATGACCGCGGCCACAGAGCTCCGTCATTCGGCTCCGCACCGTGTGTTGCTCGAGTCGGACGACGCGACGATCCTGATCCGGGAAGTCGGCCGGCAAGCGATGCTCGTCCTCGTCGTGCCGTCGGAGAGGCGGCTTTCGGAACTGGACGCGATCGTCGGCAGGTTTTCTCAAGCCGCTGTGAAGGACATGGAATGAGGCATCCCGAGAAGCCTTAATGTGGCATCGCTCTATGGCCCGCACGGGCCCGTGGTCTAGCGGTCAGGACGCGACTCTTACAAAGTCGAGGTCGTCGGTTCGATTCCGACCGGGCCCACTAAAGATCCGCACGCGGTTCGGGCGACGGGGAGAAGTCCTCCGGTTACCAGACCAGCCTTGGCTCCGGCGTCTCGATGGCCGCTCGCTCGACGGGTGAAATCGCTCGCGTGTTTCCCTCGAAATAGGTCGCTGTGCGCTCGACACCGGGAAGACGCCGAATCTGAGTGGCCACCACTCGGCTCATCTCCTCCACGGACTGGACCTCGAGTTCCACCATGTATTCGTACTCGTCGAAGAGGTAGAAAACGCCACGTACCTGCTCGATGCAGCCTAAGTTGCTGAAGAACTCCGGCTCCTTCCCGGCGGCCACCTTGACAAGGACGTATCCCCACATCTTGCCACTCCTGTCTGGGCTCGAGTTCGTCGACCGCCTTTCTCCATGCAGTCATGTGCTTCCACAAATATGGATGTTTTCTACGAAAGCGTCGAAGTAAGGCTCCTTCGTCTTCCTCGGCGATGCTGATACAGGGTAGGCTATCCCCTCGCAGAGGCCGCTGAAGGATGGGTCGGTCGTTTCTAGGACAGATTGCTGCGTGGCTGCGGGAGAAAGGATGCCCACGGAGGAGAGGGCCCTCGGCACTGCCCTGGAAGAGGCCGGCCTGAGCCACGAGAAGTCCGGCGAGGCCGTGGGCGTGGCGAGGCAGGCGGGGGAGGGTTCCTTCGCCCGGCAGTAGCCAACCTGCCCCCAGGGGCAGCGAAGGAAGACTTGGGTCTCGGCAGACGGTGCTCGTACTTACAATATATTCGAGACGTGCGCCGTTGCGGTGGACACTGCCGCGAAGATAGCGTATGTTCCCAACTACCATATTGAATGCGCTGACGATCGCATGGGGGTCGCGATCCGTCGTGTGTCTAGCGATACCAGCCCGCGTGGTCTCTGTCGAAGGACCTCTCGCGATCGTCGAGATTCGAGGCATCCGTACGCGGGCGGACGCAACCTTGGTCTCCGTGAGGCCCGGAGACTTTGTGCTCGTGCAATCTGGCCTCATCCTTGAGACCTTGGATCCGAAGGATGCGCAGGAGCGGCTCCGCCTCCTTGCCAGAATCTTGGGCGAAGCCGAGGCCTAGCGGGATTCTTCCCCCCAATCGGAAAGAGCGGACTCCTCTTTCTGGGCAGGACGGACGGCGAAAGGTCTGACCAGACAGTCCATGCTGTGCGTCGCGCACGGCTTTCTGCGAAGCTGTACCTGCGATCGGCCTGAAGTCGGTTCAAGGGACGGTGGAGCGGCCGAATGCGCGGACTCGTGAAGGCGCTCATTGCTGCCGAGGCTGGAAGCTTGCCCAGTCCGCGTGCGGTCCTACACCCACCGACCCGAACCAAGTCTTTCACTGAGCAAGCGATTGTCAGCCAGGCGCTGAACATTCTTTCAGCACCGAATTCAACAGCTCATCGAACTTAGCTCTTACTTCAGACGACAATTCCAGCCCAGGAGTCAGGACTTTCGGCTCGATTCCTATGATGACCACATCGTCGGGTAACTTGGCCGTTGCCCGGCCAATCTTGAGTGTGGTCAGCAGATCCATTTGGTGAAGGCTAACCATTGATGGCGGGCTGCCATCAATGACTTTGCCGACGTGCCAACGTCCGACCGAACCGGGGGAGGCTCCGAATCTAACGGCGTCGATAAACACGACTTTCTCGAATTCTTCAATCGTTTCTAGAATCTCAAGGCCTCTTGTCCCAAGCTCGAAGACTCTCACGTATGGAGGCAGAGAGCGCTCCTTCAGGCCTCGAGCCGCGTGGACTCCAACTCCTTCATCGGAGAGCAGAATATTGCCTACCCCAACCACGGCGATCGGTCTTGACGAGCTAGATTCTTGCTGTGCTCTCACCGCACTAATCACCCTCGGTTGACGTTCGTCCCTTTGAAGGTCGCTTCCGTTGTCCCGCTTGGAAAACCGAGCGTACTTATTTCGTTGTAGTGAGCATACGCAATCTATATTCAGGCCACACCCGGTCGGATCGAAGGTCATGAAATACACGAGACGGCAGTTCCTGAAAGCGACGGCCGTCTTGGGCGCGGCCGGTGTATATAGTTTGTATGCCAGGGACGTTGCGGCCGTCTTTTCCGCAGCCGCGCAAGGAGACGTTCACGTGGTATGGTTTCAGGGAGCATCCGACACAGGTTGCACCATCTCCTTGCTTCAGGGAACGCATCCGGATCTCATCGATGCAATCACCGACTTCAAACTCTCCGTGGATTTCCACCCGAACATCATGTTTTCGGAAGGGGATGCCGCGGTCCGTACCTTACGTGATGCGGCGGAGGGCATCAAGCCCCTCGACGTTTTCATCCTGGAGGGCTCGGTTCCGGAAGGGAACTTCGGGACAGTCGGCGAAATCGATGGAGAGCCCGTGCCCATGGACAGCTGGGTCGGGATGTTGGCATCCCAGGCGAAATATGTTGTTGCGGTAGGCACCTGCGCAGCTTTCGGCGGAATCCCGGGCGCATCGCCCTTTCCGACGAACGCCCGAGGCCTCCAGTTCCATCAGTACGGAAAGGGAGGAGCCCTCGGTTCCGATTTTCGATCGAAAGCGGGTCTTCCCGTGATAAACATCCCGGGTTGCCCGCCGCATCCCGACTGGATGATTCTTACGCTGGTTGATGTGCTTCAAGGGTTCGCCCCGGATCTGGACGGCTTTCAGCGTCCCAAGGCTTTATTCGGAAGAACCGTTCACGATCAATGTCCGCGCCTAGGCTACTACGAGAAAGGGGAGTTCGCGGCCAAGTTCGGCGATCTGACATGCCTCTGGAAGCTGGGGTGTAGGGGCCCGATTTCGTACGCCGATTGCCCTGCGATAAAATGGAACAACGGGGTGAATTCCTGCACCATTTTTGGGTCAGGTTGCAGAGCATGTGTTGATCCTTCGTTCCCCGACCCGCCTTCCAGTCCCTTCTTCAAAGAAGTCGAGGCAGTACCGTTCCCCCTCGGAATCGATGCGACTCTTGTGGGCGAAGGTGTGGCGGTGGCTACTGCGGTTGGAATAGGAGCGCACGCGGTGAGGAGGTTTGTGCTCACGGGAAAGAAGAAAAGGGAACCGGAGCAAGTGAGAGAGGAAACAGAGGAGAAGCCGGAACCGAGCCCGGAGCAAGCAGAGGAGGTGTCTGAGGATGTCGGTGACGATCGCCATTGACCCGATCGCTAGGATCGAAGGGCACCTGGGAATCGACGTCACGGTCGACAGCGGCGCAGTAATCGATGCCCGGGCTCGTGGGACGCTCTTCCGAGGAACGGAGATCATCCTCCTTGGCCGAGACCCGAGAGACGCCCCCACGATAACATCCTACATTTGCGGCGTTTGCGTCTCGGAGCATCAGATAGCATCCGTGCTGTCGCTTGAGGACGCCGCTAGAGTCGTAGCCCCGCGCAATGCTATCGTCATTCGTAACATAATCGAAGGGGCCACAACCCTCTATTCGCATCTCCTCCACATCTTCGTCCTCACGGGTCCGGACTATGGTCTCTATGGGCTCGGGAATGAAAATTGGGCCAAGCTCATGAAGGACGTCGTGCTGCCGGTCCAGCGGCTTTGCCATCAGATTGTTGCCATCTGGGGCGGGAGGTCCCCCCACTACTACTCATCCGTGGCGGGCGGCGAGGGCGTGGTGCCAACACCAGAAAACATTGTGATGACACTCGCCAGAATGTTCGAGGTCAAGAAAACGATAGAGACTTATGCTCCGCTCGTCCAAGGCTACCTGGACGCGCATCCTGAGCTACAGGATTTCGGGGTCGGACCTCGGAACTTCCTTGCCTACGGTGTATATCCCAATCCAGATAACACGGAGGAACGACTCTTCAAGCGAGGCGTGGTCACGGCCGGCACGCCGCTTCCGTTGGACCCAGAGAAGATTACTGAGCACGTGAAGTATTCATGGTATTCCGACGACAGCGGGGGCGGTCCTGCTGCCGAGATCCCTCCACAGCCAGCCTACGGCAAGCAAGGCGCCTATACCTGGGCGAAGGCCCCGAGATATGATGGAAAGGTCCACGAGGTGGGGCCTCTGGCGCGCATGATCGTGTCGGACTATTACGTCCCCAAGTCGAGGTACGGAGCATCCGTGTATGACCGGCTGATGGCCCGACTGCTCGAGACGGCGAAGATCGCTGATGCCATGTTTGGCTGGATCGAGATGCTCAGGCCCGGCGAGGGCGTCTATGAGCCCTATACGACGCCATCTTCCGCGTCGGGCAGGGGCCTCTGGGAGGCGCCTAGGGGAGCTCTCGGACATTGGATCACAATTGATGGCGGAAAGATAGGGCGCTACCAAGTCATCACTCCCACAGCTTGGAATGCGTCGCCGAGGGACGACATGGGCACGATGGGCCCGATCGAACAAGCGCTTCTCGGGGTCCCCGTACCAGACCTAGCCAATCCAATCGATGTCGTCCGTACGGTAAGGTCCTTCGATCCTTGCCTCGCATGTGCGGTTCACTTGGTCGACACGAAGGGGAGAAGGAACGAGGTAAGAATCGGCTAGGCCACAGGACTGATGCCCATGGGCGAAGAAGGTTTCGTCACGGTGACGAGACATCCACTCGAGCACAGGATCTGGCACTGGGTCTTCGTCGTCACCATGGGGATGCTGATCTTGACAGGCATCGAAATGTACTTCGGACTCCGGATTTTCGGGGGGTTCAGCCTAGCGCGGTCTTGGCACGTACTTTTCGCGTTCATAGCCGTTTCCTGGGCATACCCGATCTTCCTCTACCTCTATTGGGTTACAGGCGAGCTCAAAGAGCTAGTCCCTGCTCGCAGCGACGTCCGTACGTTCGGCCAGATCGCGAAGAACTTTCTAGGCCTCTCTACCTTCTACCCGGAGCACTCAACATACGACATCGAAGCAAAGAAATACATCCGCAAGTACAACCCAGGACAAAAGATGGTCTACTGGGGGATTCTGCTCTTCCTCTTGGTTGAAGTGCTCACAGGATTCGCATTGCTCTGGCCGGACGCTTTCGGTTTCGTCGCACTGATCCTCGGCAACATGGCGATGGTCAGAGCGCTTCATCTGGCAGTGTTCTATGTAATTCTCGGGTTGGTGGTCGTGCACATTTACATGGCAACGATTCCCCAGAACTGGGGATCCTTGAGATCCATGTTCCTGGGGGTGGCGTCGGAACGAGTCCACAAGCCGGATCCATAGGAGAATCCGCCCTTCCGGGGGTCTGCGAGCCGGACAAGGAAGGGCCTAGACCACCAACGAGGTGGGATGCGGAGTGAGCCACATTCGCGCATGCCCGGGAGGTTCTCCATGCATGAGTATAGTATCATGCTGGCTGTTGTCGAGCGCTTGCTGCAAGAGTCCGAGTGTCATGGCGCTGCGGCCGTGACCGCCGCACACTTGGAAGTCGGCCTGCTGGCGTCCCTGTCGCACGTGGCTCTCCGCCAGGCGTTTGAGGTCCTCACGCGAGGGACGGCCCTCCAAGACGCCCAGCTCGAAATCACGGAGGTCCCGGGTCGCGTGCGCTGCGACAAGTGCGGACTCCTCGGAGACACGCAGGAACTTGGTCTCGAGGTCGGACACGACGCTCCTCTCCTCCTGTGCCCGGCGTGCGGGTACCTCCTGACCGCGACGCAGGGTCGCGAGGTCGTGCTCAAGGAGGTCGTGCTGAGCTTTCCGGAGGCAGGCCGGGCTTCCGTGGGCCGTGTCCTCTCCTCGGCCCACGGGAGGCGTTGATGGCCCTGTCGCTCCTCCGGACGGGATCGGTGTCCATCTTGCTCGCTCCCTCTTCGGGACCCTGGATGGCGCCACCGTGGAGGCGTCATCCGCTTCTGCTGCGTTCTCCCTCGAAGCCTTCCGGGAGTACGACGCCCGCACCGTGATTGACGCCGTTCAATGCGGCGACGAACTCGGACGGGTCTTCTTGATGAGCCCCTACGCTCTCACGGAGTGGAAGGGAACCAACGCGTCTTGCGAGCGGGCGCTGGAAGAGGCCCTCGCGACATCGAGGCAAACCGGACTTCGCGTGCCCTTTCTCGAAGTTGTCGGCGTCTGCGTCCGAGGTCAGGAGCGCGCGCAGGACCGCCTCAGTCCCGCGTTGGCGAAGAGATACGACAGGATCCTAAAGGAGGTCCGGCAGATTGTCCTGGACTTGATCAGGAGGGCGCGGGAATCCATGGCGTGGCCGATCGCGCGCGGGGAATGGCTAAGCCGCCCGGGCGCGCCGAGAAACGGAAACGAGACGGCGTAGCAACGCAGACCCTGATTTCCTCCTTCAGGTCGGCCAATCTGTGCGCGACCAAGCCGGGCGCGTTCGATACCGGGCAGAAGTCGCTCCGCGCGAATTCACTGCCGATAATCCTCCGACCGGAAGCCCAGATCCACCTTCAAGTCGGCGAGGCGTCCGAGGTTCGTTCCATCCAGGAGATGAAGGGACGCCAGCTCCGGGTTCAAGAGATCCTCGCCGAACAGGGGTCCGATGAACCGTGCGCGGATGTCGTTCACCGGCATGCCGCCGCAGAGTTCGTTGAAGGAAGGGACGATGATCGCTTCCTTCGGCAGCCTCGCGTAGCGTTTGTGGCGGCGTCCCAGAAACGGCAGGCGCAGCCAGCACGGCAGGATCTGCCGGTGTCCGAGGGGATCGCGAAACGCGACCGCCGGATGGTTGTGGCCCATGATGAGGGTGCGGGCCTCCATGACCTTCTTGTAGGGCCACGCATGACCGTGGCAGAAGCCAGCGTCGTCGATGCGGAAGCCATGGGGGGACTTGAAGCGGATCATGCGGGGCGCGACGTCCTTGAGGAGCCCGTCGTGGTTTCCCTGCGCGATCGTGATCTCCTCAAACCGCGCCGCGAGGTCCCGGAAGAAGACGTACACGTCCCGTCGCTCTCGGGACGCCATCTTCGGGACGAGGTGTTTCACGTCCCCGAGGATCGTGAGCCGGTCCACGGAGCGGCGGTCCGCGATCTCCACGAGCTGACGGGCCATCCCCTCCGCCCGGCTCGGGATTCGAACGCCGCTCTCCCGGAGCTCTTCCTCGAGGCCGATGTGGAGGTCCGCGACCACGAGGGTGCCGTCTACGAGGAGGGCGGGCTGATCCGGGACGGGTTCAATATCCACGGCGGTTCCAAGGGACCCCCCGTCTTAATCCTTGCGAGGGCAAGAGACCGTGTACTTGTCGGTTGGTGACCCTACGAAACGCGGCCGAATCTCGTCGTGGCCTCGTGGAAGAATTCCTGCCGGAGTCCGCCGGTTCGCGAAGCTATCAACCGATAACTTCCCAGTCTCCGAGGGCAAGCGGCACGCGCTCGCGGATTCGGCCTCAAACAGGCGCCCTACGCCAGGAACTCCGCAAGGACCCGACCTAGGTTCCCGGCGACGTCCGGGGCCGTCAGCCCATAGCTCTTCTCCTTGAAAGCGAGGTCACCCGCGTATCCGTTCGTGAAGGCCGCGAGGCGCGCCGCGTCGAAGGGCTCCATGCCCTTCGCGAGAAGGCCGCCGACGACCCCGCAGAGCACATCCCCGGTCCCGCCGACGGTCATGCCGGGATTCCCCGTATAGTTGAACTTCGTCCGGACGCCGTCGCTCACGATGTCTACGTGTCCTTTCAGCAGGATCGTGACGCCGAGCGACTTCGCCGCCTCCTGCACGACGGGCGCGCGCTCCTCGGGGCTGTCCCGCAGGGACTTGCCCGTCAGGGCGAGGAACTCCCGGGCGTGGGGCGTCACGACGATTGGTTTTCCCCGCAGACCTGCGGGGTCCGTGGCGACCGCCTTGATCCCGTCCGCGTCGATGACCGTGGGGAGGTCGACCGCCCGGAGAATGCCTCGCATCGCTTCCAAGGCGCCCTCCGCCTCGCCGACGCCCGGTCCGATTGCGAGCGCGTTCGCGTTCGCGGCGAGCTCCTGGACGATCCGGACGTCCTCTCTCAGCAAGCGGTTGCCCGCGAGAGGGTGGACGATGAAGCTCGGGGAGAAGGAGGCGACGACCTGGGACGCGATGACGGGCGTCGCGATGTGCACGAGGTCCGCACCGACCCCGAGGGCGCCGAAGGCGACGAGGGCGGGAGCTCCGGTGAACGGGCCGCCCGCGACGATGAGTAGGTTGCCGTTTTGCCCCTTGTGACTCTCCGTCCTCGGTAGCGGATAGAGGAGGAACTCCCCAGGCCCGATGCTCCGGGCCACGCGCGGGGGAATTCCGATGTCCGCGATGTGGATCCTCCCCGAGTTCTCCGGGGTCATGCCTTCCTTCGCGTCGTGGAGCGCGACCGTCGCGGTCGGTCTCACCTGCAGGTCCGTCCCGAACCCGCTCGGCACGTCGACGCTGAGGATCGGTTTGCCGGACGCGTTCATCTCCTGAATGAGCTCTCTGTACGGTTCCCGCAAGCGTCCCTCGACGCCGATCCCGAGGAGCGCGTCGATGATCAGGTCGGCATGGGACATCGCGTCCTCGCTTGAGTCGAGGCCTTCGAGGACCATCGCCTCCGTGAGGCGGTCGAAGTTCGTCCTCGCCTCCATCGTGGAGAACTGGTCTCGAGGTCGGGCGAGGAGGACCGTGACCTTCGTGTCTGCGCTCAGGTGGCGGGCGGCGACGAGGCCATCTCCGCCGTTGTTACCCGTGCCGCACACGACGAGGACGCGTCTGCCCGCCGCATGGAGTTCCTTCCGAGCGAGGTCGGCCACGGCCTTCCCCGCGTTCTCCATGAGTTCCAGGATCGACACCCCGAAGTGGACCGCGTTCCGGTCGAGGACCCGCATCTCCGTGGCCGACAGCATCGGCCGCGCATCCCGAGGGGTCTAGTTAAACGTTCCCTGTGTGGGTCGGATGCCAGGCGGTCTTTATACCGCCGAGAGATTGCGGGACCCCATGGACCTGCGGGACCTCCGGCCCTACCTCTGGGCCTTCGTCCTCGGCTTGTTCGTCCCCGCGAGCTGGATCCTCGAGGTCCTGATTGGCCCCGGCGTCGCGGTGTTCGCCGTCGCGGGGATCGGGATCATCCCCCTCGCTTGGTTCATGGGCCTCGCGACGGAGGAGCTCGGGAAGCACGCGGGGCCGGGAATCGGTGGGCTCCTGAACGCGACCTTCGGGAACGCGACGGAGCTCATCATCGCCCTCTTCGCCCTTTTTAGCGGCCTCCACGAGGTCGTCAAGGCGTCCCTCACGGGCTCCATCATCGGAAACATCCTCCTCGTCCTCGGACTGTCCATGCTCGCGGGCGGCGTGCGTCACAAGTCCCAGGCCTTCTCCCGCGAGGGCGCCGGCATTCAGACGTCGATGCTCCTGCTCGCAGTCATCGGCCTCGTGATGCCCGCCCTGTACGTCCTCTCGACGCAGACCCCGAGCAACCTCATCCGGGAGGAGATGTCCCTCGGAATCGCCGGGATTCTGCTCTTCGCGTATGCCTTCGGCCTCGTGTTCTCTCTCCGCACGCATCGGGACATCTTCAACCCTGTCACCGAGACCGCGGACCGGCCCCATTGGTCTGTCCGGACGTCCCTCCTTGTCCTCCTCACGGCCACGGGCCTCGTCGCAGTGGAGTCGGAACTCCTCGTAGGCTCCCTCGAGCAGGCGCGCTTGAGCCTCGGCCTCACGGAGCTCTTCGTTGGGGTAATCATCGTCGCGATCGTCGGGAACGCGGCGGAGCACGGGAGCGCCGTGATCATGGCATGGCGGAACAAGATGGACCTGAGCGTCGCGATCGCGACGACCTCGACGACGCAGATTGCCCTGTTCGTCGCCCCATTCCTGATCTTCGCGTCTTTGCTCACGTCGCGGCTCATGACCCTGGACTTCGAGATCTTCGAGCTCGTGTCGATCGCCCTGTCGACGGCAGTCCTCGCGGCCGTCGCCTCGGACGGGCGGAGCAACTGGTACGAGGGTCTCCTGCTCGTCATGGTGTATGCGATCCTTGGCGTCGCGTTCTTCTTCCATCCCGAGATCCCCGCGCCCGTGGCACCGTGAGAGCGCCTCGGCGACCCTGGCGCACGGGCCGTCGCCTCGATCACCCCGTCACGGCGGCCGCGGTCCTCTTGGCGTGGAGGCCACCCGTCAGGTCCTGAGCTTCCGGCCCAGACGGCGCTCGACGCCCACGACCTTCGCCTCGAGCTGGTCCACCGCCCCTCTTCGGTCGTCGATCTTGATCACCGTGGAGACGCGGTCGCAATCGGCCGCGACGGCCTTGTGGCAGCGCGCGATGAGGGCGATCACCTCGTCAAAGGACCCCTCCACGACCGTCCCCATGGGATTCAGCTTGTACGGCAACCCGCTCCGGTCGACGAGATCGACGCATCGGGCGACGTGCTCCCCGATGCTGACGCCCCTTCCGATTGGCGTGATGCTGAACTCCGCGATCGTCATCTAGGAGACCTCGGCAGACTCATATCGTCCGCCGCTCTTCCAAGTTTCGTGGCCGTCGACTACTCGCGCCTCGCGGGCGACTACGACGCGGTCCGTGGGAACGAGACCGTGGACCGCGAGTTTTGGCTCGCGGCGCTGCGCGACGTTGGACACCTCGCCCCGGGGGAGCGAATCTTGGACCTTGGCGCGGGGACGGGCCGGTTTGCCCGCCTGCTGGCGCAACGGACGCGCGTCGTGGCCTTCGACCTCTCGCCGGAGATGCTCCGCCAGTCCCTGGGGAAGGGCGAGTTCGCCAGGGTCCGAGGCGACGCCCACCGCCTTCCGTTTCGATCCGACAGCTTCGACGCGACGGTGATTGTCATGGTCCTCCATCAGCTCGCGGATTACCGCGCGGCTCTCGGGGAAGTCGCTCGCGTCTCGCGGCGAGTCGCGATCGCGACCTCCGACATCCGTGCACGGGAACTAGGAATCCTCGCGGAGGCCTTCCCGAGTCTCCTGGAGATCGACCGGAAGCGCTTCCCGCCCATCACGGACATCGTTGCGGCCCTCGAGGCGGCAGGATTCCGTAGCGTCGCGGTGGAGGCCCGTCCGCTTCGGCGCAGCCTGCCCGTGTTCGAAGAACTCGAGCGTGTGCGAAGGAAGTACATCTCCACCCTGGACCTCCTGCCGCCAGAGGAATTCTCAAAGGGTCTCGCGCTCCTCGAGCGGGAGTTGCCACGACGCTACGGGGACGTGTATGACTACACCTGGACCTTCACCTTCGTAGGCGCTTCCAGGTAGCCTCCGCGGCCGCCGCGCACCTCGGGCAGAAGTCCCTACTCTTCCGGTCCGTGTCCGCGAGGCTCAGGGAGAAATGCATCACGCACCTCGGGTTCCTGTCGTCATGGCCCAGGCCGAGGGTATGGCCGATCTCGTGGACCGCCTCCTTGACGGCTCGCTCCAAAAGCTTCCCCTTCCCGCCGTCCGCGAGCCGTGCCAGGGAAATGACCCCTTGCCGGTCGTGCAGGTTCGCGACGCCGAACACGAAATTCATGGTAGGCTCGAAGAGGTCCGCCGCGGTCACCCCGAGGACGCGATCCCCCGGCTCATCACGACAATACGGGAGGAGCGCAGACGCGCGGTACTGCCCTCGTCTGGCATCGAAGGCCTCCGGCGGCAGAGGGGCCTCGTGCACGACGACGATCTCGTCGAAGGGCTTGAGCTCCTTCTGGAGATGCCGGAGGACCTCCAGATCGACGGGCCCGAAGGGCTTGAGGGTCAGCCTCACCCCTTCACGACCCCGAGCGGGACCATCCGCGCGACGATCTTCGTCAGGCCCGCCCCTTCCGCCACGCGGACGACATCCTCGACGTTCTTGTACGCGCCCGGCGCCTCTTCGACGATTCCCGCTCTCGTCGCGGCGTGGAGGTAGATTCCGCTCTGCCCCATCGCCTGGACGACCTCGTTCGCGCGATACTTGCGGGTCGCGGCGGCTCGGGACATCTGGCGCCCCGCGCCGTGGCAGCTCGATCCAAAGGAGCGCTCCATCGCCGTCGGCAGGCCCACGAGGACGAAGGAGTAGGTCCCCATGTCCCCGGGGATGAGGACGGGCTGGCCGACCTCCTTATACGCGGCCGGCGTCTCCGGGTGCCCGGCAGGGAACGACCGCGTGGCTCCCTTCCGATGGACGAGGACTTTCCGTCTTCCGCCATCGGCCTCATGTTCCTCGACCTTCCCGATGTTGTGGCACACGTCGTACACGATTCGCATGCCCATCTCCTCCGCGCGACGTCCGAGGACCTTCTCGAAGGCCGCGCGGGTCCAATGCGTGATGAGCTGCCGGTTGTTCCAGGCGAAGTTCGCGCCGCAACACATCGCGGCCCAGTAGTCGCGGCCTTCCTTGGACCCGATCGGGGCGCAGGCGAGCTGGCGGTCCGGGAGCTCGATCTTCTCGCGCCTCACGACGCTGTCGCAGGTCGCGATGTAGTCCGTCGCGATCTGATGTCCGAATCCGCGAGATCCGGTATGGATCATCACGCAGGCCTGGCCGACGGGTCCGAGTCCGAGCGCCTTCGCCGCCCGCTCGTCGTAGATGTGGTCGACCCTCTGGATCTCGAGGAAGTGGTTTCCGGATCCGAGGCTCCCCACTTGGTCCTTCCCCCTTGCGATCGCCTTTTCGCTGACCTTCTCGAACTCCGCATCCGCGAGGCAACCCCGTGCCTCGATGTGGTCACGATCCTCGGGCCAGGCGAAGCCCTTCTCCTCCGCCCAGGCGACCCCTTCCGTCGTCAGCCGGCCGAGGTCCGCTCGGGAGACCTTCACGAGCCCTCCTTCGCCGACCCCGCTCGGGACGTTGTGGAAGCATGTGTCCACGAGTTCCTTGAGCTTCGGACGGACATCCGATTCTGTAAGGTCCGTTCGGAGGAGTCGCACCCCGCAGTTGATGTCAAAACCGATCCCGCCCGGAGAGATCACGCCCTCGGCGTAGTCGAACGCAGCGACCCCGCCAATCGGGAAGCCGTAGCCCCAGTGGATGTCGGGCATTGCCATGGAGGGGCCGACGATTCCGGGCATCGTGGCCACGTTGGCCACCTGCTCCGCGGCCTGGTCTTGGCGGAGCTGCCGCACCATCGGCTCGTCGATGAAGATGAGACCGCTCGTCCTCATCTGGGGCTTGTAGGACTTCGGAATTTCGTAGCGGAAGTCATCGATCCTCCGCAAAGGCCCCGTCCATTCTCCGCCCATTGCTCACCCGGACCTACACCAAGGGGAGAGTGCACATAAACGTTCGTGCACGGTCCCGAGGTCGCACACCATATTTCAGCCCTTGTCACGTAGTAACACGGATTGGGACGAGCTCCGACGTTCCGAAGGACCCCGCGGGCGTTCGGTGGGCGTGCGCGGTGCGGGGCACGCGGGGCGCTTCATCAGCATGCAGCCGATCGATGCGCGGATCGCATCCTCCTGCTTGAGGACGTCGAACCCGTTGACCCACGTCCTGCCCGAGGACGGGAGGAGTCGCGTCGTGAGGCACTTGATCAGCGTCGTCTTCCCCGCGCCGTTCGGACCGAGGAGCCCGAATATCTCGCCGTCGTGGATGTCGAAGCTGACGTCCTCCAGGGCATGGGTCTCCGTCTTCCGTGGCCGGCCCTTCTCCCTCTTCGAAAGGAACATCTTCGGCAAGTGCTCGATCCGGACGATGGGCTCGGGCATGACCCCGGGCCCACGCCTTCGGCGCTATTTAGCCTCGGCGGGCAAGGACGCGCCGCTCCAGGACCGATGCGCGTGCGGCGCGAAACGAAGGTTCTTATCGCGCGCCTCCGATTCTGCGTCGATGGGCCGCGCCAAGGACCCTCCTCCGGGGCGTCTTGCGTTGCTCGAGAGGGAACTCGCCCGGGTGCGCCGGCAGCTGGCCACGGTGGGCCGTCGGCTCGCGTCGCAGGACGCGCGTCTCCGCGATCTCGTGAGGTCGTCCGAAGAACAGAGACGCCGCCAGGGCATCATCTACGAGGCGCTCCGGTTTCGGGAGCCGCCGCGAAAGGGAGACCGAGGGGTGGTGCAGGATCTGCAGACCTCCGTCGTCCGTCTGGAGGACTATCTCCTTCGTACGAGCGAGCGGATCGATCGCATCCTGTCCGCGCTGAAACAACACCGGGAGTTCCTCGTCAGTGTGAACAAACGTCTGTTGAGCGCCGGCACGAAGGATCGCATTCGACTCGAGCTCGACGTGATGAAGAACACGGTCTCGATCCTCGCCCTGAACGGCGTCGAGCTGGACGCGTCCATCGTCCAGGACATTGAAAACCTTAGGAAACGTCTCCGGGAGACTTCGGATGTCGCGGAACTCGAGAAGGCGAAGGCGGATTTGGATCGGCGGTTCGACGGCGAACTCCGGAAGTACGATTTGGACGCGATCTGGGCGAAGAAGAAGGAGATCCCCGGCTACGGCTGAGTTCAGGATCGCGCTTCCCCGATGGCCATGATGGCCTCGCGGATGAGCCTCGCGGCGAGCAGTGCGGTCTGGCCGAAGTCCCATGCGGGACTAACCTCATTCAGGTCCATTCCGACCAGGTGTGGGCCGAGGATGCCGAGAAGCTTCTTCACCTGGAGGGGCGCGAGGCCGAAGGGCTCCGGATTGCCTACGCCGGGCGCATAGGCGGGATCGATGCCGTCGATGTCGATCGTGAGGTAGATCTTGTCCCGGTTGATCTGTTTCAAGGCTCGCATCGCCGCGGAGGCGATCCCGCTGTCGTGGATCTCGTACACGCTGATGTAGGTGAGGCCCAGCCGCTCCAGGTCCTCCCTCTCCTCCTGGCTGTACGAACGCACGCCCATGTAGATGACGTTCTCCACGCCGACGTGGTCCGCGCACCTCCGCGCGGAGCAGGCGTGGGACCACTTGTCGTCAAGATACGACTCCCGGAAGTCTAGGTGGGCGTCGATGCCGATCACCCCGATGTCCTTCGGAAACGTGCGCACGACCGCGGGTGCGAGGCTGTGTTCGCCGCCGATTGCGATGGGGATCTTGCCCGCCCCCACGATGTCGCCCGCGACCTTCGAGACCCCCGCGACCATTTCCGTCGACGGGCCAAAGGACGGCGTGTCGCCGAGGTCTACGAAGGGCACGTCTGCGAGGTCTCGCTGATGGTCCATCATGTAGGTTTCGAAGTTGTAGGAGGCCTTTCGGATCGCAGCGGGCGCATATCGCGAGCCGCCACGGAAGGAGCAGGTGCGGTCGTACGGCACCCCGAAGAGGACGACGCGGGCGTCGTCATACTTCGCCAGCGCATCCGCGAACCGCGGGCCTGCCATGCCCTGGGGACAACCGCTGCCGATATTTGAGAGCAACCCCGGGCTCACACAGGCGACAGCTTCCGGCGGCCGAGGGCCTCCAAGTACATGATCTCCTGGCCCGACGCGAGTTTTCCTTCGACCTCCGGCGGAATCGGAAGGTCGAAGGTCTCGTACGTCGCGAGATCCATCAGCTGCGCGGTGCCGCCGTGCATCGACAGGATCTGGGCCTTCCGCTTGTCGATGATAGGCACGCGGACCTTGTGCGTGACCGGATGGACGATCGACCGCTTCTGCTCGTCAAACAGGCCGACGACCTCCAGCCTCGCCTTCGCCTCTCCGTGCTTCCCAGGCTTCGAGGTCTGGATGCTCAGGATCCGGCAAGGCTCCTCGTCCACGACGATGTAGCGGTTGACCTTGAGCTCGCGGATCTCCGCCTGGGTCCACGACATGGCATTTCTCCGCGCCTCGAACCTGCCGCTCCCATTAAAACGTTTCTTAGCGTCGCAATTGCTTCTTTGTGGGCCTGGCCCTCTTCCGCGTGGGTTTCTCCGCCTTCTTGCGGCGGATTTCCTCGATCGTCCGTTCCAGGTCCCGGGCGAGCTGCGGACCGATCCGCCGATGGGTGTACGCGTCCGCCCGCGCCGCCATCGCGATCTTCGCCGCCAAGGCGCGGGCGACGGCTCCTCTCTGCCAGGGCGGCGCTCGGTGCACCAAAGGGTGCTGGAACAGGACTCCGTGTTTGGGAGGCCGCGTGCCCGTCCTCAGGTGCCGGAAGAGCGCCCGCTCCGCACCGAGCAGCTGGATCGTCCCGGCAGGGGCCCGGGCGAGCGCCTCCACGCCGCCCGCGCGGGAGACGAGGCGGGCGGCGATCATCGGTCCCGCGAGTTCCGTCACGTTGGGTGCGAGGTCGCGGATCGATCGTTCCACATAGGCCTCCGTGGCGGCCCGCCGGATGGAGACTTCGCCCACGAGCTTGGCGAGGGATCGGATCTCCCCCTCCTCCTCGTCGCCGAGGTCTGCGCCCACGCTCTCTCGATTCTGGATGGGCATCGCGTTCCGCTGGCCGTGCGAGGCCACGAGGTTGAGGTACGTCTTCTCATCGACCATTCGGGCGAGCTCGGGGAAATGGAGGCCATACCACTCCCGAAGCCGCTCGAGGAGGAGATTCTCCTGCTCTTGGAGATCGTCGACCGCCGCGATCGCTTGGCGGAGGTGGTCTTCCCGTCCGATCGCCTTGCGGATCCTCCGCCTCGCGAGCTCGACCATCGCCGCGTGGAGCAGCCTCTGATTGTAGCCGAATTGTTCCGCCGGGAGGAACGGGGCCTTCTCCGTCGAGAGGTTCCCGCCCGCCCGTTCCAAGCGCGGCTCGAGGACGAAGACCCCTTCAACACTGGCCATCAGGTCTCGCTCTTCGTCGAGGACCTTCCAGTCCTCCACCTTCGAGAGGCGCTCCGCGAGTTCTCCCGGGTCCTGTGGGAACAGTCGTTGGCGGACAACCTTCCCCTCGTCAAGGAGGAAGGATCCGAACCAGGTCGTGACGAGGAGCATCGGCCGGGCCAAGGTCGTGGCCACCTAAAAGCGTATGCGCCTTCGAGAATCAGCGTGCCTTCTTCCTCGCCGTCGTGGCACGGGCGCGAGAGGATTTCGTCCAGAGGTTCTTCAGCTCCGAGGGCCTCAGGATCCCGCTTTCCGTGATGATCCCCGTGATGTACTTCGCAGGGGTCACGTCGAAGGCGGGATTCCGCGCCGGGCTCTCCTTCGGCGCAATCGGATGCCCCTCGATGTGCAAGACCTCCTGCGGCGACCGTTCCTCGATCGGGACCTTGGTCCCGGAGGGCAACTCGAAGTCGACCGTGCTGATCGGCGCGGCGACGTAGAACGGTACTCCGTTCTCCTTCGCGACGACGGCTTTCGCGTACGTCCCGATTTTGTTCGCGGTGTCCCCGTTCAAGGCGATCCGGTCCGCGCCGACGAGCACAAGATCCACCTCGCCCCGGCTCAGGAAGTGACCCGCGGCTCCGTCCGTGATGATTGCATGGTCGATCCCTTCTTGAAGAAGCTCCCAGGCCGTGAGCCGCGCACCCTGAAGCCTCGGGCGGGTCTCGTCCACGTAGACGAAGAATTGCCGTCCGCGTTCCTTCGCGACGCGCATCGGGGCCATGGCCGTGCCGATGTCCACGGTGGCGAGCGCGCCCGCGTTGCAATGCGTGAGGATCCGCGTCCCGTTCCGGATGAGCTTCGCTCCGTGTTCCCCGATCTTCCGACAGCGCTCGATGTCGTCCTCCGCGTAGCGGTCTGCGGCTTCGACCAGGTCCTCCCCCGCCGCAGAGGCTCGGAGCATGTACTCGATCGCGAAGAAGAGATCGTGTCCGGTGGGGCGCGTCTTGCGGAACCGCTCGCAGACCGGCCCCAGGTCCTGCTTCTGGAGACCGGCCTGCGCGAGGCCGTACGCGGCGGTCGCCCCGATCGCGGGCGCTCCTCGGACCACCATGTCCTCGATGGCCCGGGCGACCTCCTCGTAGTCCCTCGCCTCATGGATCCGGATCGCGAACGGAAGGTACCGCTGGTCGATCAGCTTCACCATCCCGTCCTCGAGCCAGACGGTCCGTAGCTCCTGCGGCTCGCCGTCCACGAGGATACGCAAAAAGGTCCTCCTATGGCCTCCGGAGGGATGACATGAAGCTCGAGAGGCCCGCCCGACCGTATTCGCGTTTCATGTCCCGGGTGAGGGAGTCGTAGTACGCGACCTGCTGGACGACCTTCGCGAGTTCTTCGAGGAGGCGGGAGCGCTCCTCGTTGACCTCCTTGAGGGATTCGAGGAGCCGTCGCTCTCGCCGCCGCCAACGGACGACTTCACGCTGTGCGACCTCGACTCCGTCGCTCATCCTTCACCTCGGTTGGAGGATCGTTGGCGTCGTCTGACCTTTCGTTCGAAGCGAATCCCTGAGGCCGGTCGCGAGGACGCTCGCTTCCGCCGTTTTCCTGCGGGCGTGCTCGAGTTCACGGAGGAGATAGGCCTTCCTGCGGTCGAGCTGCTTGATTCGCTCCTCGATCCGCTTCTGCCGCTCGCGCCACTTCTTCTGTTCTTCCAATGCGAGCAGTACGCCGGACGGGTCCATGAGCGCGGAGATGCCAGCAGACCCAGACTATTTAATCGTAGTGCCACGGGTGGGTCATTCCTCGCGGACGGAGAGTCCGGGAATCAGGAACCGGAGCAGGTCGGCGAGGCTCATTGCTTGGCTCACGAACTCCCTCGCAATGCCTTCCGTCGCGTCGATCCCGAAGACGAGTTCGAGGTTGTCGACCTTCGCCACGCTGACGAATCTCGCCACGGCCTTCCCGGTCGCGGCATCGCTCACCTCGGCCCGGCCGATCATGTTGTCACCCTCGCGCGCAGTCGACAGCCGGATTAAGTAGCCGCGCCCTTCGAGCTGTCGTTTCGCGATCTCCCGCATCTCCGATCGTTCTTCCTTCGGCACGACCGTTTCCCCCGCGGGGCCATCCCCTCGGCCGGTATAAAGGCTCTGGAGACGTCAGTCCGGCGGGACGCGAATCTCGAGGGGAATCGTCACGCGCGCGGGCTTGCGGGCCTTCCGGCGCTTCTCGCGGAGCGTGTCGGCCGGCACGATCCGGTCGCGCTTGTTCGCGAGGATGCCCGCGACGCCTTCCGTGCTGGCGCGCTCGTCCGTCTGGCAGTGGACGCAATGGTCGGGGCACGCGCTCGGCGGGACGTCCGGCTCCGGATACGAGAAGATGCCACCTTCGTAGTTTCGGAGGATGACCTTCTTGTCGCTCACGCTCACGACGTAGTTCGGGCCCACGGGGATTTTGCCACCGCCACCTGGCGCGTCGACGATGAAGAGGGGCACCGCGTACCCGGAGGTGTGTCCGCGGAGGTGCTCGATGATCTCGATTCCCTTGGAGACCTTCGTGCGGAAGTGTTCGATGCCCTCGCTCAGGTCACACTGGTAAATGTAGTAGGGCCGCACGCGATTGATGACGAGTTTGTGCATGAGCCGCTTCATGATCGTCGGGCAGTCGTTCACTCCTCGGAGGAGCACGGTCTGACAGCCGAGCGGGATGCCCGCGTCCGCGAGCATCGCCAAGGCTTTCGACGCCTCTGGGGTGATCTCCTTCGGGTGGTTGAAATGCGTGTTCAGCCAGAGCGGGTGGTATTTCCTCAGGATCGACACGAGGGACGACGTGATCCGCTGCGGCGTCGTGCACGGGACCTTCGAGCCGATCCGCACGATCTCGATATGCGGGATCTCCCGTAGGCGCTTCAGCACGGCGTCGATGTACTCGTCCTTCACCATGAGCGGGTCGCCGCCGCTCAGCAGCACATCCCGGACTTCCTTCGCCTTCTCCAGGTACTCGAACGCGGGCTCGAGCGCCTTCAGCGACTGAATCCCATGGTCGTGCGCTGTGAATCGCCGCCGCGTGCAGAACCGACAATACATCCCGCAGTAGTCGGTGATGAGCAGCAGGACGCGGTCCGGGTACCGGTGCGTCAGCCCGGGCGCGGGCGAGTCGACGTCCTCGTAGAGCGGGTCGCGCATGTCCATCGCGGAGAAGTGCGTCTCGGACACCTTGGGCACGGCCTGGAGGCGAACGGGACAGTTCGGATCGTTGGGATCCATGAGGCTCGCGTAGTACGGCGGGATCGCGAACTTGAAGTACTTCGCGCACTCGAGGACGCCCCGCTCCTCCTCGTCCGTCGGCGTGAGGATCTGCCTCAGTTCCTCGAGGGACTTGATCGCGTGCCCGGCCTGCCAGCGCCAGTCGTTCCACTTCTCTTCGGAAACGTCTCTCCAGATCGGCACCTCCCTCCACGGCCGGATCGCGTATTCCACCTCGCCAACCGGGCGCTGTTCGTCCGCCAGGACCATCAGTCGTCCCTCCCGAGCCGGTTTCCGATCGTCGTCATGCTCCATTTCCCACCGTGAGCCGATCCACGAGCGCGGGTCGTCGGCGTATCGAACGGCCGTCGATTCCTGGCGCCATTGAGACGCTAGACGATGCAAGGGCAAAGCAGCTGGACCGTCGGCCTGCGCGCATGAATTGCATAGGCGCCTCGCTATATAACCGTTGTTGGAGAGTCGCTCGCTATATAACGGTTGTTCCAGAAAAATCGTTGCTGTAACATTTGGTCCGAGGAACAGTAGCGCGGGGCGAATCGAGCCGCGATGGAGATTTATACCGCCGCCACGATGGCGCGAGATCGAGGGCTCGTGGTCTAGCGGTTATGACATCGCTCTCACACAGCGAAGGTCACCGGTTCGAATCCGGTCGAGCCCATCCCCCGCGTCGCTCTCCCTGAAGGCAACCACATAGCCCGCGCAGCCCATCGGCGCCGTCGTGGAACACCGTCCTTTGAGGAGCCGGTCCAGGGAGCGACGCCGCCGTGGGCGAGTCCTTCGACCCGTGTCGTTGCCGCCTACCCCGGTCGAACAGGGCCCGTCTCGTATCCGCGAGGGACGTTCTCGATTGTCGTCGCGATGCTCGTCGTTCTGTTCTTCGTGTCCTTCGGCCTGATTTGGCTGCGCTTGTAGGCGGAGTGCTCCTCTCGACGCACCGTATGGGACGGAGCGTCCTCTGCTCGCACCGCGGTACTTCGCACCGGAGACATGTCGACCGGCCGGTGGTCCATGATGCGGATCGCTAGGAGACGACGCCCGGCCTACGGTGTTACGGGGCCGTGGGACGTCCCGAGGAGCGCCGTGACCAAGACGAGGACCAGGGCCAGGCCGCCAAGCGGGATGAGGGCGAGCCACCGAGGTTCGTACCGGAGGTGCATGTAGTAGCCGACGACGAGGCTCGCCTTCGAGACCGCCGTGGCCATCAGGATCGTAATGATTGTCGCCCGGCCCAAGGGCAGGGAGTAGAGGAAAAGCTCGACCACGGTGATGATGGCGAGGGCGCCAAACACGATGACGTAGGGCCTCTCCTCCCGAAAGACGAAATCGAGGAGGCCTCCTTTCCGCTCCGTCGGCACTGCACCCGTGGGTCCTGCGGCCGCCACCATCGGATCACATCAGATCAAGTAGACGATCGGGAATAGGAAGATCCACACGACGTCGACGAAGTGCCAGTAGAGCCCGACGAGCTCGACGGCTTCGTGGTTCTCCTTCGTGAAGCCGCCGCGGAAGGCTTTGAGTGTCGTGTAGGCCATCGCGAGGACGCCCACCGTCACGTGGGCCCCGTGGACGCCCGTCTGGGCGTAGAAGGTCGAGCCGAAGAGGGGGTTGATGCCGTGCGGTGCGCTCGTGAAGGTCAGGCCCTCCGTGAAGTAGAGCTTCGTGTACTCGTAGGCCTGGATGCTGAGGAACGTGATGCCGAGCAGCAGGGTCGCGGAGAGGAAGATCCGGAGCCGTCTCTGGTCGCCCCGCTCAACGGAGGCGAGGGCCTCCACCATCGTGAGGCTCGAGCAGATGAGGATGAACGTGTTGAGGCCCGTGATCGGGACGTTCAGGACCTGGCCTGGCAAAGACCATGGATTCGTCGGCGTGGTCGTATTCTGCCGGAGGGTCCAGGACGCGCCGATGATCGCAGAGAAGAACATGATCTCCGTCACGAGGAACAGCCACGTCGCGAGCTTGCGCGAGCTGACGCGCACCCGCTCTGTCGGGGCAGCGGTCCCGTACGAAGGCTTGGAGACGCTCCGCAGGTCCCCGCGGAGCCAACCGACGGCGCCGAGCACGAAGATTGCGATCCCGAGGAACATCGTCGTCAGACTCGTCACGAGCCCGACGTAGCCCACGGCGGCCCCGATGGAAATCACGAAGGGCCAGATGGTCGCGTGATGGGCTCCGGACCCCGCGTGATCCTGCGTCCCCGCCTCCGACATCGTGGAAACCCGATCCGGCGGCAGAGCATGGAACGGTTCGCTATAACCTCTTCGGTCGCCCGAAATTCCTCCGACGCGGGTCGTAGATTGCGGAGAAACACGGAGCCCAAGGGCGTGGCGACGCTCCGCTAGTTCAAGCGGAAGACCCAGGGATCGTGCGCGAGGGATAGGAACACGTCCCGGGACTTTGACCATTGGATGAGCCAGTTCGGCACCGCGATTTGGGGCGCAACCGGCGGGCGTCGCATGAAGACTCGGTTCCTCGGGATCTGGATAAAGGCTTCGGTGCCCGTGCTGATTTCAATTCTTGGGATACAGAACCGCGCGGCGGATTCACGAAGCCTCACGTGATAATCAGGGTTCTTGGACGACCGAACAGGTGCGGGCCAAGAGTCATGGCCGCCACCGTCGGGAGACCGAAGCGGAGAGATCAGCAGGGCAGGAGAGCCTGAGAGGAAGCGTCTCGGACGCGTGACGCTGTCGGTCGCTTTCGTCGTGGTCTTCGCCGTCGTCGCGGCCGCGGGCCTGCGTTTCACAATCGATACGTCCTCGCCCCGCCGGCGAAGCGCTACCTGAGCCTCGTCGGGCAGGAGAGGGAGGCCGAGGTGGCCTCGAACGCCGCGGATGGCACACCGGCCCCGGCGGCGAGGTCTTCCTCACCCCCTTTCCCTCAGGTTTCCCGGTGCGCGGGTATGTACTTCAGGACGAGGACCGCCGCGATGAGCGCCCCGAAGAAGGACGCGATCATCGGCGCCGGGTAGCCGAACGCCGCGTAGAGAGCCCCTCCGAGGATCGGTGCGGGGAACGCGAAGAAGCCGCGGATCGCGGTGAGCTGACCCGTGACCTCCCCCCGGCTCTCGTCCCCGACGGAATTCGCGACGACGGTCTGCCAGGCGGGCACCCAGGTGGACGCCGTGAGGCCGTTGAAGATGGCAACGATGGAGAAATCCAGGAGCGTCCGGGATACAATCCAACCCAGCATGACCGGAATCCCGAAGAGCTCGGAAAGGAACATCGGCCATCGGCTGCCGAGCCTCTCCACGAGCTTTCCCATGGGGAGAGTCGATCCCGCGAAGACAACGGCCCAGATGCCGACGAGGATCCCGATATCCGTATTCGCGAACCCGAACTCTTCGACGATCATGCCGTAGATAATCATCGATGAAATCGTCCAGGCGAACGTGTCCACACACGCCACGACGAGCAGGCCGCGGAGGGGCGGCTGTCGCAGCCTCGTGATTCGACGCCAGGGGCCGCCGAGCGCATTTCCGCCGCGATAGGTCTCGCGAAGGAGGAGGACGAAGAGGGTCAGGTTCGTCGCTTCAAGCCCGAGGCTCAGCGCGAAAATGAGAGCGTACCCGAAGCGATCCGCGAGGAACCCGCCGAGGAACGCGATCAAGGCGGCCGGGAGGATCAGGAAGAAGAGGACCTTGCTGTAGGCCATCGCGCGGCCTCGGACGGCGACGCTCTCCGCGACCATGGACTGCGAGGCCGGCGAGGACATCAGTCCAAGCCCGAGGAAGAGGAACGAGGGCACCAGGAGCGGCCACCACATCGTGAGGGCGGTCGCCACGAAGAGGCTCAGGCTCGTCATGTTGAACCCGCTCGCGAGGAGCATCACCGGCCTACGGCCCCAGCGGTCCGCGAGGTGACCGCCCGCCAGCTGGGACAGGGATCCGACGACCCCTCCCATACGGGTCGCGAGGCCCTGCAGGACGCTGAGGACCACGACGGAGCCCGTCAGGCGCACGACGAAGGGCTGGAGCACGACCTGGAGCAGGTTGTTGTAGGTCCCCGTGAGGAGGTTCGAGGCGGAGATGACCCAGACGTTCCGAGCGCCATCCTCGGGGGACACCATACGGACGCCGCCGGAGCCGGACGTCGGAGATAAGCGTTTGTGGGACGGAACCCCCATCGTCCTCCGCGAAATTCCTTATAGCCTCCGTCGAGATGCCTTCTCGGCCGGGATTGCGCGATGCCGACGGTCCGACGGATGAAAGCCAAACTGGCCCTCATGGGCGAGGGCGGGGTGGGGAAGACCTCCTTGATCCGTCGCTTCGTCCTCAACGAGTACGAGGACACGTACCTCCACACGATCGGGACGAAGGTGAGCAAGATCGAACTCACCGTGCCCCATGAGCCGGACCTCGAAGTCCACATGGACATGTCCATCTTCGACATCATGGGTCAGCGCGGCTTTCGGGATATGGTCCGGGAGACCTACTTCCACGGGTCGCAAGCCCTCATGGCCGTGTGCGACATCACGCGCAAGGACAGTCTCTTGGCCTTGAACGGCTGGCTCACCTCGGCCCTGGAGATCTCGGGCGATGTGCCGATCTACGTCGTCGTGAACAAGAAGGATCTCGCGGACCGCAGGGCCTTCACGGAGGCGGAGATCCGCCAAGTTGCGGAGCCGTTCGGCGCGCCGTTCCTCCTGACGTCCGCGAAGACGGGGGAGTTCGTCGAGGACGCCTTCAACTCGCTGGCGATCGAGATCGTCGATCGGGCGGTCCGCGCGGAACAGGCGCGGGCCGTGGATCGCGGCCTGAGGGAGAAGATCCTCGTGCTTCTCGCGAAGCGCGGGACACTAGGACTCAAGAAGGCGCAGTTCTTTGACATCCTCCGCGGCCTGAACTACGACAACCTGAACGCGGAACTTCTGCGACTCGAGGAGGAAGGCCTCGTTTCGATCGCCTGGCGGGGCACCGCGGATTTCACCGCCGTAATCACGCCGAAAGGTGTCGAGGCGGGCCGCGCCGTGCAGTCCCCCATGGAAGAGGAATGAGCGTCCGTCGGGTGGGTCCACGAAGAAATCCGACTTGGAACGGGTCCTGCAGTCCCTCGAGGCGGTGCCCGCCCCGAAGGCGAGGATCGAACAGTATCCGACCCCCGCAGGGATCGCGGCCGAGGTCGCGTACATCGCCCTCGGAAAAGGGGATCTCGAGGGGCGACGGGTGCTGGACGCGGGTTGCGGCAACGGAATCCTCGCGATCTCGGCGGGACTCCTCGGCGCGGCGGAGGTCGTCGCGGCGGATATTGACCCGGAGGCGATCGATGTCGCTCGGCGCAACGCGAAGCGCGCGGGCGTCCACGTGGTGTGGAAGGTTGCGGACATCCGGCACATTGAAGGCTCCTTCGACACGGCGCTCATGAATCCCCCATTCGGATCCCAGCGCCGGCACGCCGATCTTCCCTTCGTGGATCGCTCCCTCGAGCTCGCTCGAGTCGTCTACGGTTTCCACAACGAGAAGGCGGAGGCCTACGTGCGCCGGAGATACGAGTCGCGCGGCGGGCGGATTACCGACCGGATCGAGTATGCCTTCCCGCTTCGCCGGTCGTTCGCGTTCCATCGCGATGAGGTCCGGCGCGTGCCCGTCGTCCTCCTTCGGGTCGAGGCGGCGAAGGGATAAATACCGCGGCCCGTGTTCCTCGCGCGAACCTGAGGGACGAGAGGAATGTCCATGGAATCGAAGATGGTCCTCCCCGGCGACGAGGTCGCCGTCGCGGAGGAGTTCGAGGCGGGCGAAGGCACGTACGAGCGGAACGGCCTGATTTTCGCCGCGATGCCCGGGGTCCTTCAACTCGACCCGACGAACCGAGTCGCCCGCGTTCGGGCTTTCAACCCGCCCGCGGAGATGAAGGTGGGAGACATCGTGTACGGCGTCGTGGACGACATCCGTGGGATGATGGCGACCGCGACCGTCAACGCGATCCACGGCCGCAGCCGTCAGATCAGCGGTGAGGCAGAGGGGACGATCCATATCTCGAATGTATCGGAGGAGTACACAGAGGACATCCGGGACATGTTTCACCTCGGGGACATCATCCGTGCGAAGGTTATCCAGGTGAAGCCCTCCCTACAGCTAACGACCGCTGAAGGCTACCTGGGCGTCGTCCGCGCGCTCTGCTCCCAGTGCCGCGGGCCGTTGGAACTCCGGGAACGAGGCCTCGAATGCCCGCGCTGCGAACGGTCGGAGCGCCGCAAACTCGCGAAGGACTACGGAAACCTCATGCTCGATGTGCCCGCCTCGCAACTCGGAGGCGGCCGGATCCCGGAGCGGCCTCGGGGCGAGGGCTGGGGTGGAGGCCGTGAGTCGGGCCGAGGCGGTCGGGACCGAGGGGGCCGAGGAGGTCGTGGGCGCGGGGACCGGGGCCGGCGAGGCGGGCGCGACCGGGGCGGCCGGGATCGCGATCGTGGCCCGCGGCGGCACTAGTCCCGGGTTCCGGAACACGTGTTCGCGTTCCGAGAATTAGCAACAGGAATCAAAAGCAAAGGGCTAAGAACCTACCTCGTGTTAGCGTCGAAACGAAGGTTGCGAATGGCTCCAACGAACGAGGAGGTTCTGCGGGAACTGCACCGCCTTCGCACCGAGATTCAGCAGCTTCGGGAGATTGTGAACGCGCTGTTCAACGCCGTCTTCGAGGAAAACGAAGAGGAGTGGGACGCGCTCCCGGAGAAGGACGAATTCAATCTCTACAACTGAGCCCGAGGCCCGGCCCCATCGCGTTGTGACGTCGCACTTATACCCGGCATCGCATTATCCGCAACCGTGGCGGACCTCGAGGACCTCGTCCGGGCGCACGAGCGCTGGCGCCTTCGGGAGGCGCTCAACCTCCAGCCCTCCGAGAACGTGATGAGCGAAACGGCGCGCGCCTACCTCGCGTCGGATTTCGCCCACCGCTACACGCTCCCCGGCTACACGTCGCCGGTCGGGGGCACGGGCAACGCGTATCGGGGCACCCGCTACACGGACGAGGTGGAGGCGCTCGGCGAGGGGCTCGCGAAGGAGATCTTCACGGCCGCATACGCCTCCCTGAAGCCGCTCTCCGGTCACCTCGCGGGATTCCTTCTCCTTCAGGCTTCCTGCCGGCGGGGAGACCGAATCCTCGTCATCGACGCGAAGCACGGGGGATATGACGGGTACATGCCCGGGTTCCTGCCGCGGCATCTCGGTCTCGAGGTCGACTTCCTCCCCTTCGACGAGGCTTCCTGGAACCTCAACGACAAGGCGGCTGCGGACGCGATTCTTGAGAAGAGGCCGCGACTCGTCCTCGTCGGCGCAAGCTTCCTCCTGTTCCCATACAACCTGCGCTGGCTGCGCGGCGCCTGCGACGACGTGAACGCGACCCTGGGCTACGACGCATCCCATGTCCTCGGACTCATCGCGGGCGGCGCGTTCCAACGACCGATGGTCGAGGGGGTGGACGTCCTGAGCGCGAGCACCCACAAGTCCTTTCCCGGGCCGCAAGGCGGCCTCTTCCTTTCCAACCGTGCGGACCTGTTCGACCGCGCGATGCAGAACCTTGTCTGGCACCTCCAGGACAATGCGCACTGGAACCGGATCGCCGCGACCGTCCAGGTCCTGCGCGAGATGAAGGAGTTCGGGTCGAAGTACGCGAGTCAGGTGGTCGCGAACGCGAAGGCCCTCGGCCAGCAGCTGGACCGCTGGAAGTTTCCCGTGAAGTTCCGCGCCCAGGGCTATTCGCAATCGCACCAGCTCCACTACGATCTACAAAAGCTCCATGCGGATTGGGGCCTGACACCGCACGAGTTCGCGGACCGCCTCGAACGGAACAATCTCATCGTGGACGCGGTCGGTCGCCTCGGCACGAACGAAATCACGCGCATGGGAGCGAGGGAGGAGGACATGCAGACCCTCGCCGGCCTGATCGTGAACGCGGCCCACGGCGAGGACGTTCGCGAGGACGTCCGGGATCTCCGGTCCCGTTTGCGCCTGTCCTTCGTGTTCCCGGAATGAGACCGAGGCGTTGGCGGTCCCTCCGCCAGGGGCGAAAGGCCATATGCCGACCCTTCGTTATCCGCGTCGTGGCGGCCCGGTTCGATCGCTACCGACGTCAGACCGTCCTGCCCGAGATCGGGGTCGAAGGTCAGCGTAGGCTCTCTCGATCTCACGTCGTGGTCATCGGCCTCGGGGCCCTCGGGTGCGCGTCGTCCGACCTTCTCGCCCGCGCGGGCGTGGGCCGCATCCGGCTCGTCGATCGGGACGTCGTGGAGCTCGTGAACCTGCAACGCCAGACGCTCTACACCGAAGCGGATCTCGACCGTCCGAAGGCCGAGGTCGCCGCGGAGCGGCTGTCTCAGGTGAACTCGTCCATCGAGATTGAGGGCATCGCGAAGGATGTGCACGCCGCCACGATCCGGGACCTGGTCCACGGCGCCGACCTCCTCGTGGACGGGACGGACAACCTCGAGACCCGGTTCCTGCTGAACGAGATGGCCCTCGATGCGGGGCTGCCCTTCGTCTACGGCGGTGCGATCGCGACGTACGGGATGGTCTTCGCGATGCGGTCCCCGAAGACCGCCTGCTTCCGGTGCTTCACCCCCAAGAACCCGCCGCCGGGCGCGCTTCCCACCTGCGAGACGGCGGGGATCTTCAACGCCCTCTCCGCACAGGTCGGCGCCCTCCAGGCCGGCGAGGCGATCCGTCTCCTCCTGGGCGAGGAGCCCTCGGGGGACCTCCTGGTTGTGGACGGGTGGCGCCCGAGCCTCGAGCGCGTGCACGTGTCCCGTCGACCCGATTGCGCCGCCTGCGATCGGGGGGAACGCGAATTCCTGGGAGCGAAGAAGCCCCGGGTGCTGGCCTCCCTGTGCGGGGGCGAGACAATCTCTTTGGATCCCCTGCATCGAGGGTCCGTCGACCTCGCGGCGCTCGCCCGACGGCTCCGCCGCTTGGGGGAGGTCCGCCGCTCGGGATCCGTCCTCGTCGTGGATGCCGAAGGCCACCACCTCACTATCTTTCGCGACGGGCGAGCCCTCATCCGTGGGGTGAGGGACGAATCGAGGGCCCGCGCGATTTACGCGAAATACATCGGGGTGTGATCGTGCCTCGGAAAGGAATCCTCCTCTTGAGCGGGGGATTCGACAGCCCCGTTGCCGGCTACCTCTTGGCCCGCCAAGGTTTCGACCTCGTGGCCGCCCACTTCTCCCTCGAGCCGATCACGGACGAGGCCTCGACGGTCAAGGCACGTCGCCTGTGCGATCTCCTCGGATTTCCCACGCTGTACCTCGTCCGTGTGGGCGAGGCCTTCGCGGAGATCGCCCATCGATGCGAACGTCGCTTCTATTTCGTCCTGACGAAGCGGCTCATGGTCCGCCTCGGGGACGCCATCGCGGACCGAGAGGCCGCCGATGTCCTCGTGACGGGGGAGAACCTCGGTCAGGTGTCGAGCCAGACCATGGCGAGCCTGCGCGCGATCGACGCGGTCGCACGGCACCCGGTCCTCCGCCCGCTGATTGGTTTCGACAAGCAGGAAATCGTGGACCGCGCGAAGGCGATCGGCACGTACGAAATCTCGAAAGGGCCGGAAATCTGCGACCTCTTAGGCCCGTCCTCGCCCGCGACCCATGCGCGCCTGGATCAAATCCTCGGCGAGGAGGCGAAGCTCGATATCGATGGGCTCCTCGAGAGGACCCTCGCGGGCTTGACGGCGGAAAAGTTCAAAGGGGACCGCCGGCCTCCCTCCGCCCCTCTCGGTCCCGAGGCGGCCCCATGACGTACTATCTGTTGAAGCCCTGCCGCACGGCGACGGCGTTCATATCGACCCTGAAGAAACCGGGTCGCGTCGACTTGGCGTCCGCCGCGGCGCGCCTCCAACGCGCGGGGTGGCGCGTGAACGACGTCAAGGTGATGCTCATCCTTGAGGGCGATCCGGAGCTCACGCTTTATGAGAGCGGCAAGGTGCTCGTGAAGACGGACGACGAGGCGCGGGCCCGCGCGGCGATCGATCGGGTTTACCATGAAATCGGCGTCGCGACGCCGGCCGCCTGAACCCGAACGAGCGATTAGCGACGATGGACCGGCCCGCGGGTTTTATATGGCGCGAGGACCTCCCCTCCCGCACGGGGGAGGACGCATCTGACGCTCAGGCCACGGCTCGCGCTCGGCATCGGTGTGCTCCTGATTCTCGCGGGAATGGCCGTGTGGACGACCCTTTCGACCGGCACTCTAGTCGTGCAGGTGCGGGACAGCCCCGAGGCCTGGTCCCGCCTCGACGTCACGTTCGCACAGGTCGCCGTCCACCGAGCCGAAGCGGGCAACGAAAGCGGATGGGTGAACATGACCTTGACCCAGCGGACGATCGATTTCATCGAGCTCGGGAACCTGACGAAGGTCCTCGCGCTCGATCGCGTGCCCGCGGGGAGGTACACCCAGTTGAGGATCATCGTCTCCTCCGTCGTCGGCACGACGGGGGGAATGACGACATCCCTCCAGGTCCCCGACGGGATCCTGAAGACCGCCCGCCCGTTCGACGTCCCTGGCGGCGGCACGGCCACAGTGACGTTGGACTTCGATCTCGCGCACTCGATCCATGCGGATGCGGACGGCTGGATCTTCACGCCCGTCCTCGGCGCCCTGATCATCACGTGAGGCGACCGGAAAAGCTTGAATCGCCCCATCGCGTCTAGGCACCCGTGCGACGGGTCCTCGACAGCTCTGCGCTCCTCACCGGGAGGCAGTTCTCGGGCGAGCAGTTTACGACCCCCGCGGTCCTGCGGGAGCTGCGCCGCCACGGGATGACGCCGCAGCTTGAAGCGATCCTTGCGACGCAGGTGCGGATCGCCTCGCCATCGCGGGAAGCCCAATCCCGGGTCCGGACCGCGAGCGAGTCCACGGGAGACGCCCATCGACTCTCCCCGACGGACCTCGAGCTCCTCGCCCTCGCGGCGGACCTGGACGCCACCCTCGTGACCGACGACTACTCGATCCAGAATGTCGCGCGGGTCCTATCGATTCCGTTCGAGGTCGTGATGGCCCCAGGGATCGCGGAGCAGTGGCGTTGGTCGTACCGATGCACCGGCTGCCGCAAGACCTGGCCAGAGTGGCACGACGAGTGCCCGACGTGCGGCGCGCCGTTGCGCACGGCCCGACCGAGGCGTCAGCCCAGATAAAGGATCAGGAGGAGGTCCGCCACGAAGAGGAGCACCACCATGACCTCCAGCCAGAGCATCCGGCGGCCCCCGACCTCCGCCACGGCGACCTGGTAGATCTCCGATAGGGACCGCATCTTGTCCTCCACGATGCGGCGCCAAGAGTCGAGCTCGAATTTTCGAGCGCAGCCCGCGTAGATCTTGCCGAGATAATAGTCCCCGAAGAACTTCGAGATGTTCTCCACCTCGTCCGTGACCTCGGAAAGGTCCATCCGGATGTTCGCGAGTTCCTTCAGCATCTCCCGACCGCTCCGCAGGAGCCCGCCGCGCGCGAACAGGCGCTCGAGGTCGTCGTACGCCTTCTCCACGACCTCGTCGAGGATCGCGTCGTACGTGCGCAGCTCGAGGAGCTGCAGGTTCGCGACCTCGAAGACGGCCAGGGTGTCTTCGTACTTCGCGCTGGGCTCGATCACGAGGGCCGCGTCCCACTCCGTCACGACCAGGTCTTCCTTGTAGTACGAGAACCACTCCTTCCAGGTGTCGCGGACTTCCTCGTCGCTGATGTCGTCGGGCCTCGGGTCAGAGGCGAGCAAGGCGGTGACTTCTCGGCGGCGCGCGTCGACGTACGCCCGGGCGGGCACGTCCGGGTTCGTGATGCAGTAGACCAGATACGGCTCCGGCTCGATGCGCACGTCGTACGATTCCTTCAGGTACGGGACCAAGTCCTCCTCGATTCGCGTCGCGATCCGGCGGCAGAAGACGTCGAGGTCCTCCTCCCCCTGCTGTCCTCGAATGCGAACGGCCGCGTAGGAAGCGAGATCCCGGAGGGAGCCAACGTCGAATGGAACGCGCAGCGCGATCGCGACGGCGCCGACGGAGTACAGCCGCGCGGATATGTCGAGGGTCAGCGAACCGAGGCTCGTGTCCACCTCCTGACGGTCCACGTACACAACCAACGGCTCCGGGAAGCGGGCGTACCTCGGCGCGGCCCTCTCGGTCGGGATTCGACCCAGGAGGAAGGGCATGGCCACCTGCCGACGGATCTCGTCCAGGTCGACCTCGGCCCCGACGTCGAAGATGCGGTAGTAGACGACTTCGCCCCTCATCCCGCGGCGCAACCTGGACCCGCGACTTAAGGGCTCCGGTGGGCCTACTCGCCGTAACGGCGCTGACGCATCTGGTAGGATCGGAGGGCCCTCAGGAAATCGATCTTCCGGAACCCCGGCCAATACACCTCGACGAAGTACAGTTCGGAATAGGCGAGTTGCCAGAGCAGGAAGTTCGAAATTCGCTCCTCGCCGCTCGTCCGGAGGACGAGGTCTGGGTCCGGGAGATCCGCCGTGTACAGCCGCCGGGAGAAGAACTTCTCGTCCACATCGTCCGCGACCACTTTGCCGTCCCTGGCATCGCGCACGACGTCCCGGATCGCCTCGAGGATCTCCTCGCGGCCGCCGTAGGCCACGGCCAAGTTGAACCGATACTGATCGTACTCCTTCGTCCTCGATTCCGCGTATTCGATCGCCTCGCGGACGTCGGGCGGAAGCATGTCGCGGTTCCCGAAGACCGTGATCTTGATGCGGTGCTCGTGGACCCGTCGGTCGTCCCCGACCTTCCGGAAGTTCTCGGCGAAGAGCTGCATGAGGTGCCGAACCTCGTCCGTCGGACGGGCGATGTTCTCCGTGGAGAATGCGTAGACGGTAAGGATGCGGACGCCGACCTCGAGGCACCATTCCAGGACCTCCTCGAGCTTGTCCCGCCCCTTCTCGTGTCCCTCGGTGGGACTCCCGAGCCCGATCTCGCGCGCGAACCGCCGATTCCCGTCCATGATGATGGCGACGTGCCTCGGGATTACGCCCTGCTTTACCTGATGCAATAGGCGTCGCTCGTAGGTCTGGTAGGCCGCGTCGCTGATGATCTTCGAGATGTCCGCGCGCATTGCGGCGCTCCGTTCCAATATCCCTGTTGTATTTAGGCGTTCCCAGGGACCATCGGAGAGGCTCCGGCCTTCCGGGATCGTCCCCCCGCGGGATCCAGATTGCGCCGGGCCACGGCAATCTTTAAGTAGCGTGGGCCGGTATGATGCCCGGTCCCTTTCAACCGTTTCGCGTGACTTTCCGTGGCTTTATCGATGAAATTGAAGGAGTATCAGGAACTCTTTCAGAAGCTGGCAACTCCCGAGGATATTGACTTCCTAGCGGAGAATCTTGGATACGACAAGGAGCTGCTCCTGGTCATCTACACCCAACGCGTCGTCCGGGAGACCACGCGAAAGTTCTACCGCGTGAAGGCCCAGGCCCGCCGCCTGGCGTGGATGTGGCAGAACGGGGCGTCGTTCGTCGACATCGCGAGGAAGTTCGAGTTCCCGCCAATCCTGACGGCTCTGATGATCCTCGAGCAGCGCAAGGTGTCTCGGAAGCAGTTCTGGAAGATGATCGCGGACCTCCAGAGCGTCAAGGACCGGCGTCTCCGTCGGGAACTCGAGGAGACTTGCAGCGCGGACATCGTGTATTCGCCGGAGGGGACCGCACGGCAGTACGCGCGCGGCCGCTGGGGCGAGGCGAAGCTCCACGCGTGGCTCGATTCCCGAGGCCTGACGTACGAGACCGAGAGGGATCTCCGGGCGAAATACGACAAGACGCCGGACATCCTGCTCCACAAGCCAATCGACGTGAACGGCGGGCGCAAGTATTGGATCGAGTCGAAGGCGACGTTCGGGGATCCGTACGAGGTCAAGCGGCACATCAGGAAGCAGCTCCTCCCGTACAGCGAGCTGTTCGGGGACGGGATGGTGGTCTACTGGTTCGGCCTCGTGAACGACGTCCGGTACGACGTGCCCGAGGGCGTGGACCTCGTGGACGCCTCGTTCTTCGAGGCCACGCCCGTGCCCTACAAATACGTGCCCGTGAATTCGGAGCGGCTCGCGGGCCCGGAGCGCGGTCCTCCAATCGGGCTTCCGGAACGAGCCTGAAGCCCGGAAACGTTTAAGCGGGCGCCTTTCTATTGCGCGAGGGAATGGTCGAAGAAGAGATCCTTCGCGTCCGGACGCCCCGCGTGAAGGACAGGGAGATCTTTGGCATCGCGGACCAGCTCCTGGGCGCATCCCGGATTCGCGTGATGTGCGCGGACGGGAAGAGCCGGCTCGGCCGGATCCCGGGCAAACTGAAGAAGCGGATGTGGATCCGCGAGGGCGACCTGCTGATCGTGAAACCCTGGGAGTTCCAGGACGACAAGTGCGATATCCGCCACCGATACACGAAGACGGAATCGAGCTACATGTCCCGCAAGGGCATGATCCCGAAATCGGTGAACATCTTCTGAAGGCCCGCAAAGTTTTTGGACGACAGGGCCCGTTGACTTTCGCTGTACATGATTGGCGCGCGCCAGCTGCGGCAGCTCGAGGTCCAGGTCGATTCCCTGCGCACCCGCGAGAAGGACTCCGAATCGCGCAAGACCTACGACGAGGTCTTCGACCGCGCGGCCCTGCTCAACCTCGCGAAGCTCATCAGTGACGGCGTAATCTCGACCCTCGACTATCCCGTCAGCACGGGCAAGGAGGCGAACGTCTTCCACGCCACGGACGGGAACGGTCGGGCGAAGGCCGTGAAAATCTACCGGATCAACACCGCCACGTTCCGGAACATCGCGCGGTACATCGAAGGGGACCCGCGGTTCCGTCGGGTGAAGCGGGGCACGAAGCCGACGATCCTCGCGTGGGCCCAGAAGGAGTACAAGAACCTGACCCGAATGAACGAAGCCGGCGTGCGTGTGCCGAGGCCCGAGGGCCTCCAGGCGAACATCCTCGTGATGGAGTACATCGGGGATGAGACCCAGCCGGCGCCCCTCCTCCGGAGCGTCGCCGTCCGGGACCCTGTCGAGGTCTTCGAGGACGTCGTCGGGAACATGCGCGCGATCCGCAAGGCGGGCCTCGTGCACGCGGACCTGAGCGAGTACAACCTCCTCTTCTGGGACGGCCGCGTCGTCGTGATCGATGTCGGACAAGCCGTTCCCCTGGATCATTACCGGTCCGGGGAGTGGTTCCGGCGGGACGTGCTGAACGTCGCGCGGTACTTCGCCAAGCTGGGCGTGGACGTCACGCCGGACGCCCTCGGACGCCGGATCACGGAGGCTTGAGATGCTCTACACCCGTATGTCCGCGGAGCGCGTCGGGGTCCTCATCGGCCCGGACGGCGCAACGAAGCGGCGGCTCGAAGAAGCCACGGGCACGAGGATCGCGATCGATTCCTCGACGGGGGAAGTGACGATTGACGAATCGGGGGCAGCGGACCCTGTCCTGGCCCTCAAGGTCCGCGATGTGGTGACGGGCATCGCGCGTGGTTTCTCGGAAGAGCGGGCGTTCCGCCTCCTAGGCGACGACATCTATCTGGAGGTCCTCGACATCAAGGAGTTCGCCCATTCCAGGAACCGGATCGCCCAGATCAAAGCCCGCCTGATTGGCACCCGGGGCAAGACGCGGCGGCTGATCGAGGAACTCACGGGCGTGGACGTATCCGTATCGGGCCACACGGTCGCGCTCATCGGGGATTCCTTCGAGATGCCGATCGCACGGGAGGCCGTCCTCATGTTGCTCCGCGGCAGCGAGCACGCGACCGTGTATCGCTTCCTCGAACGGAAGAGAGCGGACATCAAGGCTTGGCGCATGGGCCTTTGACGGGGTCACCGCCGCAGGCTTTTAGCCCCTGTGGCCCCATCAGGTGGGTCGATGGCCAAGGGGGATGCGAAAGCCCTCCTCGAGGACTACCGCGGCGCGCTCCGGGCGGTGCTATCCCGACTCGACGAACCCTCCCTGCTGAAGCTGCGCGGGGAGCTCCAGATCGCCTCGCGTTGGCTCAAGGCGAGGGAGGATCTCGCGAGGGCGAAATCCGCGGAAGCCGCCCTCGACGCGGTCTCACGGCTCTACCAGTTCACGGTCGAGGTCCGAGGGTTCACGTCGTCGCGGCAGAACGCGGAGTCGGCCAGCATGTTCGACCTCGGCTCGATCGGCGTGCTCGCCGTGGAGAACATCCTGACCGCGGAGAAGGTGACGGCCGCTCGGTTGCTGATGAGCGGGCTTTCGGAGGCCCTCATGTTCCTCGCAAGTCGGCAATACGTGAAGGGGAGCAGCGCGGTCCTCGAGGCGACGTACCGCGCGCATTCCGTCGCGGTCCAGGATGCGTTGTGGTCCCTCGCCGCGGACTTCCGCGACACGAAGGATCTCGAGGGAATCCGGGAGGCGCGCGGTGCGATCGATGCCCTGTTCGCATCCTTGGACGCGCCGGGCGTGGCCGTCGGCCAGCGGGTCGTCGTCCTCTATCAGCTGTACGCCCTGAACGCCCTGGTCCGTTGCGCGCTCTTCCTATCGGCGCTCGAGGGCCTCGGCTGAGGCGGGCGAAAAGCCGTTATATAGGGTACCCGACTTCCACCGCCTCAAGGGGTGGAGACCTGCCCAAGTACGTGTACTTGTTCGAGGAAGGGAACGCCTCGATGCGGGACCTGCTCGGTGGGAAGGGGGCGGGCCTCGCGGAGATGACCCGCCTGGGCCTCCCGGTTCCTCCCGGCTTTAGCCTCACAACGAAGGCGTGCAACGCGTACAGCAAGAGCGGCCGTTCCCCTCCTGGGATGTGGAAGCAGGTCGAGGAAGCCCTGGCGACGATTGAGGCGAAGACGGGGAAGCGGTTTGGCGACCCTGAGAACCCGCTCATCGTGTCCGTTCGCTCTGGCGCGAAGTTCTCCATGCCCGGCATGATGGACACGGTCCTCAACATCGGGCTCAACGACGAGACCGTCCGAGCCCTCGAGAAGCTCACGTCCGACCAGCGGTTCGCCTGGGATGCCTACCGTCGGCTGCTCGCGATGTTCGGCCGAATCGTGAAGGACATCGACGGACGCAAGTTCGACGCAATCCTCGAACGATACAAGGAGCAGACGGAGGGGAAGAAGGACACCGACCTCACGACGGACATGCTCAAATCCATCGTCGGGGAGTTCAAGGACCTTTACCGACGAGAGGTCGGGGAGGAGTTCCCGCAGCCACCGAAGGAGCAGCTTCGCGAGGCGATCTCGGCGGTCTTCCGCTCATGGAACGGAAAACGCGCCGTCGACTATAGGAATTTCAACAAGATCCCGCACAACCTGGGAACCGCCGCCAACGTACAGACGATGGTCTTCGGGAACATGGGATTAGACTCGGGGACGGGTGTGGTGTTCACTCGCAACCCATCGACGGGCGAGAAGGAGCTCTATGGGGACTGGCTTCCCAACGCTCAAGGCGAGGACGTCGTGGCGGGGATTCGGACGCCCCTCAAGATTTCGCAGCTGAAGGAGTGGGCGCCGGGCATCCACGACGAGATCCTCGAATTCGCCAAGCTCCTCGAGGAACACTACCGCGATATCCAAGACATCGAATTCACGGTGGAGCGCGGCAAGCTCTGGATGCTCCAGACTCGGACGGGGAAGCGGTCCGCGAGGGCTGCGGTGAAGAGTGCGGTGGACATGGCGAAGGAGGGCCTCATCACGAAGCAGGAGGCCGTCCTGCGGGTAGAGCCCGCCCACGTCGTGCAGCTCCTCCTCCCTCAGTTCGACGAGAAGGCGAAAGCCGCGGCCCGGAAGGATGGCCGATTCTTGGCGCACGGTCTCGACGCCTCCCCCGGCGCGGCAACGGGGATCGTGACCTTCGACCCGGACGAGGCGGAGACGCTCGGCCGCGGCGAGAGGAAGCCGGTGATCCTCGTCCGCATCGAGACGTCGCCGGATGACGTGCACGGAATCATGTACTCCAAAGGGGTCCTGACTGCCCGCGGTGGCGCAACGAGCCACGCGGCCGTTGTCACGCGAGGCCTCGGTTTGCCATGTGTCGCCGGCTGCGAAGCGATTCAGATCAACTACGAGGCTGCGGAATTCCGCGTCGGCGACAAGGTCGTGCGCAGCGGAGACTATCTGTCGATCGATGGAAGCACGGGCGAGGTCTATGAGGGCCGCATCCCCACCCTCGACCCAGATTTCGATCGAGAGGAAGATCTCCAGACGTTGCTTCGATGGGCGGACGAAGAGCGCCGCCTCGAGGTCTGGGCGAATGCGGATTATCCGCGGGATGCACAGAGGGCACGCAAGTTCGGCGCGCAGGGCATCGGCCTCGATCGGACGGAACACATGTTCATGGAGACGGATCGGCTGCCGATCGTCCACGAGATGATCCTGGCGGCGCCGGACTATCGGAAGGTCCGCGCGCAGGTCCGAGCGCTGCGATCCGAGCTTGGGGCCGCGAGGAGCGAGAGGCGAGACGGGCTGGAGAGGCAAATTGCGACCTTGGAGCCCAAACTCGCGGACTTATCGGAGCGGTACCTGGGTTCCCTCCGGAAGCTCGAGCGGCTCCAGAAAGAGGACTTCGTGGGCATCCTTCGGGCGATGGAGGGCCTGCCCGTGATTATCCGCCTGATCGATCCGCCTCTTCACGAGTTCCTTCCGAAGTACGAGACCGTCCTGGTCCAGGTCACGAAGCTCACCCTCGCTCGCGAGGATCCGCAACTCCTCGTCCGGACCGCGCGGTCGGAGGAGGACCGGGCGTTCCTCGAGGAAGTGGAGGCCGCGGGCGGGGGGGACCTCGCGCAGGGGATCGAGAGCCTGCTCCCGCGGAAGGAGGCCCTGCTCCAGGCCGTCGCGGCAACGAGGGAGACGAACCCGATGCTCGGGCTCCGCGGCTGCCGCCTCGGCATCACTTTCCCCGAAATCACGGAGATGCAGGTGAGGGCGATCTTCGAGGCCGCGTGCCAGCTCAAGCGGGAGGGCGTTGACGTCCACCCGGAGGTCATGATCCCGCTCGTAGGGCACGTGAACGAACTCAAGGACCAGCGGGCGGCTCTCGAGGCGGTGGCGAAGGCCGTCATGGAGCGCGAGGCCGTCACGGTCGACTACAAGTTCGGCACGATGATTGAGATCCCGCGGGCGGCCCTCACCGCAGATGACATCGCGGAATATGCGGAGTTCTTCTCCTTCGGCACGAACGATCTCACCCAAACGACCTTCGGGTACAGCCGGGACGACGCAGAAGGAAAATTCCTCCTCGACTACGTGGAGAACAGGATTCTCCCGTTCAATCCCTTCCAGTCCTTGGATCGCGAAGGAGTCGGCCAGCTCATGCGGATGTGCGTGCACAAGGGGCGCAAGACTCGACCGGATCTCGAGATCGGGATTTGCGGGGAGCACGGCGGGGATCCTGCGAGCATTGAGGTTTGTCATGAGATCGGCCTGAACTACGTGTCATGCTCGCCCTTCCGGGTCCCCGTGGCCCGCCTCGCCGCCGCCCACGCGAAGCTGAAGACGGAGATCGCGCGCATAGAGGACCGTTGAGGGCGGCCGGATCCATGGCGAGCCTCTTCGACTCCCCCGATCTCCTCGTCGCCTTGGTCGGGTCCTCGTTCATCCTCCCGATCGTCTTCCTCATCTGGATCCGAAATACGGAGCGATGGGGGCGCGAACCGTGGTGGGCCCTCCTGAAGTCGTTCTCGTGGGGGGCGGTGTTCAGCGTCATCGTCGCGGTGGTCGTGAGCCTCATCTTCCTAGGGATCCTTCAAGAGATCGTCCCGCTCTACGTGTTCCTCGCCGAGCGCTTCGCGAATCCCGAGACCATCGTTGGTGTGCTCATCGTTGCGCCACTCGTCGAGGAGGCGGCAAAGGCGATCGGAGTGATGGCGGGGCGGAGACACACGGAGGTCCGGACGGACGGACTCCTATATGGAGCGGCCTCCGGGCTCGGGTTCTCTGCGACGGAGAACCTGTTCTATGGCCTTGCGACTCTCCTGGCGTATGGGGCCTCCGCCTCGTTCGTCGTGATCCTCTTTCGATCCTTCTCCTCGTCGCTGCTCCACGCGAGTTCCACGGCCGCGACGGGATACGGGCTCGCCGGCCGCTGGCTCACGGGTCTTTCGTCGGCCTTCCTGCCCTACTACCTCCTGGCGGTCCTCATGCACGCCACGTTTAACTTCCTCGCCAGCTTCGGGGAGCTCTACTCCGACCGGTGGGGGGAGACGAGCTATCTGTTCGGCTTCGTCGCCACGGTGGCCTTCGCCGTGATCGCGGTGACCGTGGTCCGGTACAAGCTGGCATCCCAGCGTCCGGCCGCGGCGCGGTGATTTGATGACGGATGCGCTGACGATCGGCGGCCGTCGCACGCGGCCATCCAAGATCCTCTGCGTCGCGCGGAACTACGCGGACCACGCGAAGGAGATGGGCGTCCCCGTGCCGGAGGAACCGGTGTTCTTCCTCAAGCCGACGACGGCCCTCCTGCCGGGAGGTGGGACGATCCTCCTCCCGCCGGAGTCGAAGCAAGTCGAGGTCGAGACGGAGCTCGCCGTCGTCCTAGGCCATCGGGGACGCGACATCACGCTTGCCACCGCAATGAACTTCGTGCAAGGGTACGCGGTCTTCTTCGATATCACCGCGCGGGACCTCCAGGCGAAGGCCCGGAAAGAGGGATCCCCGTGGACCCAGTCGAAGGCGTACGACACGTTCGCGCCGATTTCGGACGGCGTCCCCGCAGCCTCTGTGCCGAACCCGCACAACCTCCGGATCCGCCTCCGGGTGAACGACGTCGTCCGCCAGGACTCGAACACGCGGCAGATGGTCTTCAGCATTCCAGAACTCCTCGTCGCGGTATCGAGGATCATGACGCTCGAGCGCGGGGACATCCTGGCAACGGGCACGCCATCGGGGGTCTGTCCGATCGTCCCCGGAGATGTCCTCGTCGGAGAGATCGAGGGCGTCGGCGTCCTTACGTGCACGGCGGCGCCGCGAAAGCGTTAACTACGCCGCGGGGCGTCTCCTTCGGGCCATGCGTTTCCGCTTCGACCTGGAGGGGGACGCCTACTCGAAGCACAAGGAGGCCTTTAAGAGGCTCCTCGCGAAGCACGGCCTACGGTGGCGGGGAACCCTCGAGCGACCCTGGTGGGCGAGCGGCGCGGAGCGCGTGTCCGCGGTCTTCGACCGCGACGAGGCGCGCGATGTGCTCCGCAAGGCGACCCTCGTCTGGGAAGGGAAGAAGAAGTCAGCCCTCCTCGAGGACTTGAAGGCATGGTGTTGGCAGGTCGGCGGGTCTGCGTCGGAAGAGAAAGGCCCCGCGCCCGAGGCGATTGTCGACGACGTGGAGCGGGCGCTCGCCCTCTGGGATCTCGTCTACAAGCCCGACGTGGAGCGGCTCCGGGGCCAAGGCCGTCCGAAGGCGTGGATCGAGGAGGACGTGAAGCGATGGAAGCGGATGCGCCAGGAGCGCCGCCGCCAGCTCATGGGCCGTGTGGGCCACTAGACGATCGTTGACGACTTGACCTCGAGGGGATCGTAGCAGTCGAAGCAGAATCCCCGACGGCGATCATCGGGAAGGATCACAAGCCGGGCGCCGCACCGGCGACACCGCCCCTTCCCATCCCCCGCCTCGGAAAACCTGCGTGTGTCCGGCCTGAGCCGCCACGAGATCCTATCAGCCCCCCGACCAAGGCTGCCGCGACACGGAGACGAAGGACTCTATAAAAAAGTTGTGAGAGGTGCACGCATGCGCGAGCTGCGACGGTTTAATCCGCCTCGCGCTCATGCCGTCCCACGTGCGAGCCGCGTTCGTAACCTTCGAAGGCATCGACGGTTCCGGGAAAACGACGGTCTCGCGTCTCGTGCGCGATGCGCTCGAGGCCCGCGGCGAGCGGGTCGTCCTCACGGCGGAGCCGACGGCGACCTGGCTCGGGGATGCCGTTCGCCGATCCTATGACGACGATGTCGGCCCGCTCGCGGAATCCTTCCTCTTTCTTGCGGACCGCGCGCATCACATCGTCGAGATCAAACGCCTGCTCGCGGAAGGCCACCTCGTGCTGTGCGATCGCTACGCCGACTCGACGTACGCATACCAGGGCGCCCGGCTCGAGGGGATCGTGGCGGAACCGATCGCATTCCTCCGCCGGATCAGCGAACCGTGGCTCCTGCCGCCGGATGCGACGGTCCTCCTGCGCGTCCCGGTGGAGGTCGGGATGCGTCGGATCTCGGGCCGCGCGGGCAAAATACGGTTCGAGGACGGCTCGTTCCTGAAGAAGGTCGCGGCGAACTACGAGGCCCTCGCTCGCTCGAAGGGGTTCCTCGTGATCGACGGCACGCGGGCCGCGACCGAGGTGGCCACCGACGCCCTCGCGGCGATCGAGAAGCGGCTCATGCGATCGCCGAGGACTCGCTGAACCTCGCGCTGGGGATGTGCGCGAGGAACGCCCGGGCGAAGATCCGTGCGGAGTCCATGTCTCCACGCTCGAGCTCGAGCAGGAACGCCTTTCCGAAGAGGACCTGCATCGCCTCGTCCACAAACGGTCCCGCCATCGGACCCGCTCCATCCCGGCCGGGCACCATGAACGCGATGCTCAAGAATATCAGAGGCGATTCTCACCCCGTCGAACGGGAGGCGCGGCCCGGGCTCTTGACAATCTATTTAAGCCAACGGCCGATTATCGCGGCATCCGTGGGATGCACGCATGGTGTCCCTAGCCCATTCTAGTCCCTCCGCATCCCATCCCGAGGACGGATTCATCGGCGTAATCTATGGGGACGTGGGCAGCACCGCCTTCCGGTCTTCCGTGATCACCACCGTCGAACGAAACGAGTTCGTGCAGGTCCACCATGAGACGTGCGGCACCGTCCTCGGACGCGTGGATGAGGTCGAGCGTAAGACGGATCTCTCCCTGGAGAGGGCGCAGCTCGTGGGCGATGGGGAGTCCATCGATGTCCAGGAGAAGGTCGCCGCGCAGGTCTCCGTGATTGGCTACCGGGACGATCGCGGACTCCTCCAGGTGCCTCGCACTCCGTTCCGGGCTGGCGAGCCTGTCCACCGCGCGGACACGGCGACGATCCGCGAAGTCCTCGGCCTCTCGGAGGATAGGAAGCACGGCGCCTACGTCGGTCTCCTCGCAGGCCGCGACGTACCCGTGTACTTGGACATCAACACGATGGTCCAGAAGCACGTCTCGATCATTGCGAAGACGGGCGGCGGCAAGTCCTACATGGCGGGGGACCTCATCGAGGAGCTGATGAAGCACAAGGTCACCTGCGTGATCCTCGACCCCCATGGCGAATACGTATCCCTCGCGGAACGGGGGAAGAAGGCGGAGGGCGCGGAGCGCTTCCGCGTCGAGCCCCGCGGGTACGCGGACGTCCTCCAAGTCTTCTCCCCAGACACGAAGGTCAACGCCGGCGCGCGTCCCCTGAAGTTCACCCTCAGCAACCTCGACGCCCGGGACATCCTGTCCCTGACGGGCTCCTCGAAGGTCCGGAACCACATCACGGCCCTCCGCAAGGCCCTCGACGTCCTCCGATCGGCAACGAAGGATTACACGATTCAGGACATCATCCGCGTCCTCGAGCGGGAAGATGACCCTACGAACGCGACGCTCATCGACGAACTCGAGTACCTCCGGGAGGTGGAGATCTTCGCTCGGGAGGGTACGCGGATCGACGAGCTCGTCGTCAAGGGGAAGACCACGATCGTGAACCTGAAAGGCGTCCCACCGGACATCCAGGAACTCGTGGTGAACCGCCTCGCGACCGCGATGTTCGAGCTACGGAAGGTCGGTCGGATTCCTCCCCTGATGATGGTCGTCGAGGAGGCGCACAACTTCTGCCCGCAGGTCGGCCAGGTGGCCTCGTCCAAGATCTTCCGGACCTTGGCCTCGGAGGGCCGCAAGTTCGGCTTGGGCCTGGTCATCATCACGCAGCGTGCGGCGAAGATCGACAAGAACGTCCTCAGTCAGTGCAACACGCAGATCATTTTGAAGGTGACGAACCCGAACGACCTGAAGGCGATTGCCGCGAGCGTCGAGGGGCTCACCGCGGCCCTCGCGGAGGAGATTCCTCGGCTCCCCGTGGGCGTCGCGATCGTGACGGGAGGTGGGATCCAGATGCCCCTCCTGGTGGAAGTCCGTCCCCGAGAGACCCGTCACGGCGGGGAGAGCGTGAAGGTCATCGACGACTGAGCCGACGCCAGCCCTCGGGCGTCCCGCCGAAGGCGTCATTATCCCTCGGTCCTTTTCCGCACATCCCCAACGAACCGAAGGAGGAATCGTTCGCAATGTGCGTCCCGGGAGCCGGAATCTCGGGACCGCTCCTCGCGGCATCCGTCATCCTCTTCAACCGGAAGCAGCTCTAGGAGGTTCGATGGATCTCGCGGCGCTCGTGGACAAGGACATCGGAATCACGGAGCGCGCCCTCGCCAAGGTTGCGATTGCCCCTCCTCCACGGTCCCATCTCCGGAAGGTCGCAGAGGACTTCCTCTCGATGGCCCGCGCCTACTGTGAGGACGCAAAGCACTTCCGGGCGGAGGGAGAGCTGGACAAGGCACTAGCAAACATCAACTACGCGCACGGATGGCTCGACGCCGGCGCGCGGATCGGCCTCTTCGACGTCGGCGGGGATGACCGCCTCTTCACGTTGAGCGAGTGAATCAGAGGACGCGCGCGCCTTCGTGGTCGACCTCGCACCGCAGGAGGGTGCCGAATTTCATGAGGACGGTCGCGAGGTGGACGCGATTCCCCGTTGCAAAGACCGCGTTGCCGAGCATGGCCATCGAGGCCTTCCCGAACATGCGGCTCGCCCGGGTGACTTCCATGACGGCTCGGCTCGCGAGGCCTGTCTCCTCTGCGAAACGATTCCCGAGGTCGAAGAGGCGGGGGAAGGAAGGCGACCGCGCGAACTCCTCGACGCATCGACCGCCGACTCGGTTGATCGCCGCCACCCGCGCGGGGTCCCGGAGGACCGCCTTCGTCGCGATTTCGGGCCCGACGACGGCGAGCAAGATTTCCTCGCGGACGTCGAATCGTCTTACATCGCAGTGGCCGGGGGCGCCGGGTTTCAGCCGCAGGTCCATCCCGCCGAGCGATGCCGGCACGACGTCGCCGAGCCCCGTGCTCGACACGACCTCGGCCACGTGCGCCGCGGCGACCAAGTCGGCCTTCGGCATCCCCAGGCCAAGTGCGTCGTCGAGGGCGAGGGTCGTGCTCAGGGCCGCGGCGGCGCTGACCCCGAAACCCTGCGAGACCGGTAGCGGGGAGTCGCTCAGGATCTTCACTTCGTACGCGCCGTCCGGGAGGATTTCCGAGACGGCTCGTGCCGTGGCCTCTGCCCGCAGCGGCTGGCCATTGAAGAACACCTCGAGGGATGGCCGGCTTGCCTCCCGCAGCCGCGCGACCGTGTGCACGCCGAGGCTCAGACAAAGGCCCGCGCCGCGAGAGCCCTTCTTCCTGGGATCGGGATCGTCACAGACCTCGAAAAACGCCGTCACATGGCCAGGGCAGAACGCCTCACCCTGGTATGCCATGGAGCACGGCTCTCCAGATGCGCTCGGCGGCCAAGGCCTTTGATCCCTCGAAGGTCTCCCCGCGCCCCTTCCGATCGAAAATGGCAATCGCCGTCCGGTCTCCCCGGACCTTCTGCACATCGTTCGCGACGACGAGGTCCAGATCCGACTCCTGCAGGAGCGCCGTCGCCTTCGCTTTGAGTTCCGCCGGGCGGACGCCGGCCTCGGCCTTGAACCCGACGAGGGCGCCTTTCGTGCGCTTCCGGAATGTGGACAGGACCTTCTCGGTAGGCTGGAGGCGCAGCGTGAGAGGTCCGCCCCGGCTCGGGATCTTCCCTTTCATCTTCTTCGGCGCAAAGTCGGCGATCGCCGCGGGCACGAGCGTGATGTCCGCACTCGCAGTTTCCGCGAGCCTCGCGAGCTCTGCGGCGGTCTCGAATCCCTTCGTGGACAGCCACGTGGGCACGGACGCCTCATGCCGTCCCATCCACAGCTCGACGTCGGCGCCGCGCTCGAACGCGGCCTTCGCGAGCTCGACCCCCGTCGCGCCGCTCGAGCGGTTCGTGACGACCCGTACATCGTCGATGGCCTCGACCGTTGCGCCTGCGACGATCAGGACGCGTTTGCCGGCGAGGTCTCGTGGGCCGAGCCGTCGGATCACCCGGGCGACAATCTCGTCGACCTCCGCCATCTTCGCCTTGCCCTCCTCGCGCCGTGGCTCAATGAACTCCACGCCCAGATCGTGGAGCCGACGGACGTTCGCGGCGACGATGGGGTTGTCGACCATGGACTCGTGGGCCGCGGGCGCGATCAGGACCGGGATTCCAGAACCCAATGCATTCACGGCGTACGTCGTCACGGTGGTATCGTCGATTCCGTGGGCGATCTTCCCGATCGTGTTCGACGTGCACGGGGCGATCAGTAGAAGGTTCGCTTGTCCGTCCTTGCCGCACATCCGAAGGTAGTCCATCGAGCCGTCAATCTCAGTGACGACGTTCCGACCCGTCGCGAACTGCAGCGCGTTCGGATGGACGATGCCCGTCGCGGACCGAGAGAGGACCGCGTGGACCTCCGCCCCGTGCCGAATCAGTTTGTGCGCGAGCTTCACGGTCTCGACCGCCGCAATGCTCCCCGTGACGCCGAGCACGATCCTCTTTCCCTGGAGCTTGAGGCTCTCTGCACCTCGAAGCCGATCCGCCGGATGCATCCGCGCGACGATTCGTGCGGCTCAATTTATACCTATGGTCGTGACGCCCCACGTACGGAAGGTTTATGGGCTCGCGAAGGCCATCTCTTCTATTGAGGAATGCCTGTGCAGCCTTCTCCGCCGCCCGAAGCGCCGTCGATCGCACCGATGCCGCCGATGATGCCGCCGCCGAAGCGAAACTTGGACGAGCTCCTCATGAAGCTCTCCGGGGTGTTCTTGGGGATCGTGATTTTTGCAGGTCTGCTCTCGTACCATGCAATCTTTTTCATCCCTCGGCCAACGGCGGGGACCTACCCGCCGCCCTCCACAGATCCCGCCGTGATCGCGTATCGGGACACGGTCCGAGTCCTCGGCATCGCCTCCATGTCGCTCCTTGACCTCGCCGTTGGCTTCTCCGTGGCCCTCGCGTGGATCGCCGGCACGACGAAAGGCGAAGGAACGGAATCAGGGCGCCGTGGAATCTTCATCTTCGCGACCGTCTTCACGGCGGTGTGGATCATCTTCTCCACGGCGTTCTTCACCTCGTTCCTCTACTCTTTCCTCCTGTACTAGTGAGGGCGCTTTCGCACGAGCTAACCTTTAACCGGCTGGCGGCGTTAGTCCGCAGCCGGCTTCCCCATGGACTATGAGGCCACCCTAGATCACCTGTATCGTCTCGAGCGATTCGGGATCAAGCTCGGGCTCGACAACATCCGACGGCTCCTTTCCGCCCTGGGGGATCCGCACCGAGATCTCCGCGCGATTCACGTGACGGGCACGAACGGAAAAGGATCCGTCTGCGCGTACGCCGCCTCCGCGCTCCAAGCGGCGGGACACCGGGTCGGGCTGTACACATCGCCCCATCTCGTTCGGTTCAACGAACGAATCCGGGTGGACGGCATCCCGATTGCGGATGCGGACGTCCTCCGGCTGTGGGCCGGCATGCAGCCCGCAATCGAAGGGATGGGGGGGCGGGACAAGGTGAACCACCCAACGTTCTTCGAGGTCACGACGGCGATGGCGTTCGAGTACTTCCGCGAGCGCGGGATCGACGTGGCGGTCGTCGAGGTCGGGATGGGCGGGCGCATGGATGCGACGAACGTGCTGGGTTCCGACGTCGCCGTGATCACTCGGGTCGGGCTCGAGCACACGGAGCATCTCGGGAAGACCGTGGAACGGATCGCTCGGGAGAAATCCGGGATTATCAAGTCGACGTCCCGGACCGTCACGGTAACCCAGCAGGCTCTTCCCGTGATTGAAGCGCGATGCTTGGAGGTCCGCTCGCCCCTGGTCGTGGTCGGTCGCGACGTCCACGTCGATCGGCTCGCCCACGACCTGCGGGGGCAGCGCATACGCGTCAGGGGCTCATTCGGCGAGCTAGACGTCCGGACGCCGCTCCTCGGATCCTTCCAAGCGGAGAACGTCGGCCTCGCGGTCACGGCGCTCACCGAGCTTCGTGCGAAGGGGTTCGAGATACCGGATCGCGCGATCGTCGAGGGCCTTGCGTCGACCCGGTGGCCCGCTCGGTTCGAGATTCTTCGGGATCGGCCGATGGTCCTCGTCGATGGTGCTCATAACAGCCCGGCGGCAAGCGCCCTCGCGGAGGCGCTCCGGGAACTCTTCCCCGGGCGGAAGTTCCTCCTCGTCGTCGGCATCCTGAGCGACAAGGACTTGCCGTCCATGGCGGCCTCCCTCGGCCCGTTCGCCACCCACGTGTACGCGACGCATCCACGGAGCCATCGCGCCTTCCCCGCCGCGGATGTTGCGGCGGCGTTCCGACCGTATGGTCCCGTCGAGGTCGTCCCCGCAGTCCGGGATGCAGTGGATCGCGCGATCGCGGACGCAGGCTCGGAGGACAGCGTCCTCATCACTGGATCCATCTACACCGCGGGGGAGGCCCTTGAGCACCTCGGCGAACGCCCGTGAGCACATCGAAGCGATCCTGCGGGATCTCGCGCGACAGTACCTCCCGTCGAAGGACTTGCGGGAAGGGGAGACTGCCCTCGCGAAGATCGTTGCGGAGAGGGATGATCCCTTCCGCGTCCTCATCTCGACGATCCTGTCCCAGCGCACCCGGGATGAAATGACGGAGAAGGCGTCGCGTCAGCTCTTCGCGAAATATGACCGTCCGGAGGCCATGGCGGAGGCAGATCTCGAGGACCTCGTCCGACTGATCCGGCCGGTCGGTTTCTACCGGCAGAAGGCGGCTCAGCTCCAACGGGTGAGCCGCGTGCTCCTCCAGCGCCACGGCGGGCTCGTGCCCCGGACCTACGAGGAACTTCTCGCGTTGCCCCAGGTTGGACCAAAGACCGCGAATTGCGTCCTCGTCTACGGGTACGGCGAACCGCGAATCCCGACGGACACGCACGTCCATCGGGTGAGCAACCGCCTCGGTCTCGTCCGGACGAAGACACCGGAAGCGACGGAGCAACGGCTGATGCGTGTCGTGCCGAAGAAATGGTGGCTCCACGTGAACGAGCTCTTCATTCGATTCGGGAAGGACCTGTGCCGTCCCATTCGGCCGCGCTGTCCGTCCTGCGCCTTCACCTCCTTCTGCCATCACTACCGGACGGTCGTCGCGAGGCGGCGTCCGCCCCGACGCCGCTGAGCCCCGATCCCTCCGACGTCGCGCATCTTGATATTCGTGTTCGGACGTGTCGAATCCGATGCGGATCGACCTGATCGAGTTCGCGCCGGTCTCGATCCCGCGCCTCGAGCGGTTCACGATTGCCCGGGGGTCGTCGGACGTCGCAGAGAACGTCTTCGTCGCGGTGCACTCGGGAAGCCTCGTGGGTAATGGGTGCGGTGCCCCGACGGAGGTCACCGGAGAGACGACGCGGACGGCTTTGGCGGCGCTCCAGACGTTCGTCCGCGCGCTCCGAGGCTTCACTTTCGACCACCCTCGCCAAGTCGCGGACCAGATGGACAAGATCCTCCCGGGAAACCCGTCCGCGAAGGCCGGCGTCGACATCGCCGTGCACGATCTCGCGGCGCAGGCTGCGGGAGTGCCCCTCTACCGCTTCCTCGGTGGGACCAAGGACCGCATGCCGACGGACATGACGATCGGCATCATGCCCTCCCCGGACGCGGTCGAGCGCGCCCGCCGCTGGGTTCAGCAGGGGTTTCGCTCCCTGAAGGTGAAGGTCGGTCGCGACCCGAAGGCGGATCTGGAGCGGCTCCGCGCCATTCGCGCCGCCGTCGGCCCGGCCATCGAGTTGCGGGTCGACGGCAACCAGGGATACACGTGGGGCCAGGCCCTCTCTTTCGCACGCGCGTCGAGGGATTTGAACGTCGCCTTCTTCGAGCAACCTGTGTCGAAGGAGGACTGGGAGGGCATGCGGATCCTCTCGGAGTCGTCGCCGATCCCGATCATGGCGGATGAGATGGTCCTCGCGGCGGAGGACGCGAAGAAGGTTCGTTGGGCGAACTGCGCGAAGGCGGTGAACCTCAAGCTCATGAAACATGGCGGAATCGCCCGTACGGTCGACGTGAACACGATCTGTGAGTCCGCCGGCTATCCGACGATGGTTGGCTGCATGGGGGAACCGCAGCTCTCGATCGCTGCCGGACTGCATTTCGCCCTCGCCCACCCGAACGTCCGATGGCTCGATCTCGATTCCCACTTCAACCTCGCGAAGGACCCCACGTCGGGCCTGCGATTCGAGGACGGCAATCTCATCGCGCCAAGCGGACCGGGACTGGGCATCCACGTGGAGCTCTGACCGCTCACGCACCCGGAGCGCCCGGGGCCTCGCCGACGGCCCGCTCCTCTTCCATTTCCGTCACGAGGTGCACCACCGCCGTCACCCGGTCGCCCTCGGCGAGGCGCTGGATTCGCACGCCCCGAGCCGCGCGGCCCGTCTCGCGGATATCGTCCACGGGACAGCGGATCACGATGCCGCCGACCGTCGTCACGAGGAGCTCGTTTCCGGGACTCACTTCGAGCACTCCGACGACTGGGCTCCGCGCCACCTTCATGTTCGTCGTAACGACGCCTTGGCTGCCCCGGCGGGTCTTGCGGTATTCCCCGGCCTTCGTGCGTTTCCCATAACCGCTCTCGAGGATCGTGAGGAGCTCCGTCGCCTCGCGCTTCACCAGAGCCATGGAGACCACCCGGTCTCCCTTGCGGACTCGCATCCCTCGGACGCCCGCCGCGGCCCGGCCCATCGGCCGAACCTCCGAGATGCTGAAGCGGTTCGCATACCCGCCCGCGCTCGCGAGGATGACTTCCTCGTCACCGTCGGACAGACGGGCCTCGACGAGTTCGTCGCCCGGATTCAGCGCGATGGCCCGGATCCCACGGACGTTCGGCCTCTTGAAGGCGTCAAGCCTCGTGCGCTTGATCTTTCCGTTCTTCGTCGCGAAGACAATCGTCCGATTCTCGTCGAACTCCCGCACGGCGATCATGTCGAGGATCCGCTCGTCGGCCACGAGCCGCGGGAGAAGGTTCACGATCGGCTTCCCTTTCGCATAGCGGCTGCCCACGGGAATTTTGTACGTCTTGAGCCAGTAGCACTGCCCCTTGCTCGAGAAGAAGAGGATGTAGTCGTGCGTGGAGGCCGTGAACAGATTGACGACGAAATCCTCCTCCTTGGTCTCCATGCCGGTGACGCCCTTTCCGCCGCGACGCTGCGTGCGGTACGTGACCACGGGCAGCCGCTTGATGTAGCCCGTGTTCGTGATCGTGACGACGACGTTCTCCTCGGGGATGAGATCCTCCACCTCCATGTCGTAGGCCGTCACCTCGACGGTGGTCCGGCGCTCGTCCCCGAACTTCTCCTTGAGCTCGACGAGCTCCGCCTTGATGAGGTTCAGCACGCGCTCGTGGGACGCGAGGATGCCCTCGAGGTCCTCGATCCGCTTCGCGAGGTCTCGCCGCTCCTGCCGAAGCTTCTCGACTTCAAGGCCCGTGAGCTGGCGCAGCGTCATCGCGAGGATCGCGTTGGATTGAGGCTCACTCAGGAGGTACCGGCTCATGAGCCCGGAACGTGCCTCCTCCACGGTCGATGCGTGCCGGATCAGGCGAATGACCTCGTCCAGGTGGTCCACCGCGGTGATGAGCCCCTCCACGATGTGCTCCCGCTCCCGCGCCTTCCTCAGGTCGTACTCCGTGCGGCGGCGCACGACCGCGACGCGGTGGGTGATATACTCCTGGAGGGCCTCCCTCAAGGACAGATACCGTGGCTTCCCATCGACGAGGGCGAGATTGATCACGCCGAACGTCGTCTCCATCTGGGTGTGGTGGTACAGCTGATTGAGGACGACGTCCTCGACCGCGTCCCGCTTGAGTTCTAGGACGATCCGCATCCCTTCCCGATCGCTCTCGTCCCGCAGGTCTGTCACGCCCTCGATCCGCTTCGACTTCACGAGGAGGGCGATGGACTCGACGAGCGCGGCCTTGTTGACCATGTAGGGGATCTCGGTGATCACGATGCGCGCCTTGTCGTGGCCCGCCTCCTCGAAGTGCGCCTTCGCGCGGATTCGGATGAGGCCGCGGCCTTCGACGTAGGCTTCCGTCACGCCCTCGGTTCCGTACAGGATGCCGCCGGTCGGGAAATCGGGCCCACGGATCGGGCCGGTCTCGGGATTGTAGAGATCCGCGAGGGTGGCCTGCGGATTGTTGACCAGGACGATGAGCGCGTCGACGATCTCGTTGAGGTTATGGGGCGGGATGTTCGTCGCCATGCCGACGGCGATGCCGCTGGAGCCGTTCACGAGGAGGTTCGGGAACTTCGCCGGTAGGACGAGGGGCTCCTTCAGCGTCCCGTCGAAGTTGTCCATCCAATCGACGGTGTCCTTCTCGATGTCATCGAGCATCGCCTCTGCCGTCTTTGCGAGGCGACACTCCGTGTACCGCATCGCGGCCGGCTCGTCTTCCGTGCTACCCCAGTTTCCTTGCCCATCAATGAGCGGGTAGCGGAGCGAGAAATCCTGAACCATCCGGGCGAGGGCGTCGTACACCGCGAGGTCGCCGTGCGGGTGGTAGCGGCCGAGGACCGACCCGACCACTCGCGCGGCCTTCTTGTACTGAGATCCGGAGCCCATTCCCTCCTCGTTCATGGAATGTAGGATGCGGCGCTGGACGGGCTTGAGGCCGTCGCGGGCATCCGGGAGCGCCCGGCCAACGATCACCGACATCGCGTAGTCGATGTAGGACCTCTGGAGCTCGTCCTCGATGGACTGGGGGACGATTCGCCGCTGCAGTTCAGGACCCGTTTCGTCCGGCATCGTCCACCCTAGATGTCGAGATTCACGACTTCCTTCGCGTGGTCCTGGATGTATTGGCGGCGGGGTTCCACGGCCTCGCCCATGAGGATGGAGAACAGGGCGTCCGCCGCGGCGGCGTCCTCGATGGTGACCTGTTTGAGGATCCGCCTCTCCGGGTCCATCGTGGTCTCCCAGAGCTCCTCGGCGTTCATTTCGCCGAGGCCCTTGAACCGCTGGTACACGACCCCCTTGTCGCCCAGCTGCTTCGCGAGATCCTCTCGCTGCCGCTCCGTGTACGCGTAATGGATTTCCTTACCCTTCCTGATCTTGTAGAGGGGGGGCTGCGTGATGTACACATAGCCCGCGTCGATCATGGGTCGCATGTAGCGGAAGAACAGGGTCAGAAGCAGTGTGGTGATGTGAGCGCCGTCGACGTCAGCGTCGCTCATACAGCAGATCTTGTGGTAGCGGACCTTCGAGAGGTCGAAGTCCTCCCCGATGCCCGCCCCGATCGCGGTGATCAGCGTGCGGATCTCCTCGTTCTTCAGCATCTGGTCGAGGCGCGCTTTCTCGACATTCAGGATCTTCCCGCGGAGAGGAAGGATGGCCTGGAACTCCCGCCTCCTGCCCTGCTTGGCGCTTCCACCCGCGCTCGGGCCTTCCACGATGTACAGCTCGGACTTCGCGGGATCCTTCTCCTGGCAGTCCGCGAGCTTCCCCGGCAGGTTGAACCCCTCGAGGAGCCCCTTCCGTCGCGTGAGCTCGCGGGCCTTCCGTGCGGCCTCTCGGGCCTGGGACGCGAGCACGGCCTTGCCGATGCAGACCTCCGCGACCTTGGGGTTCTCGAGGAAATGCTCTGTGAGCCTCTCGTACACCGCACTCTCTACGATCCCCTTGACCTCGGAGTTCCCGAGCTTCATCTTCGTCTGCCCTTCGAACTGGGGTTCCGGGATCTTCACACTCAGGATCGCAGTAAGGCCCTCACGGACATCATCGCCCTCGAGGCTCTCGCCCTGCTTGAGGTACTTGTTCTCCTTCGCGTAATTGTTAAATGCGCGCGCGAGCCCGGCCTTGAATCCTACCAGGTGCGTGCCGCCTTCAACCGTATCGATATTGTTCACGAACGTGAAGATCGACTCGTTGTAGCCGTCGTGGTACTGCATCGCGACCTCGACGAGCGTGCCGTTCGACTGCTTCGCGAACGTGATCGGGTCGGAGTGGAGCGGGGTCTTCGCGCGGTTGATCCACTTCACATACTCGGAGATTCCGCCGGTGAACTGGAAGACGTCCCCCCGGTCGTGGGCCTTGTCGACGATGATGATCCTCAGGCCCGCGTTGAGGAACGCGAGCTCGCGCAATCGCGCGCCCAAGTTGTCGTAGTCGAACTCGATCGTCTCGAAGACCTGGGGGTCTGGACGGAACGTGATGATTGTGCCGGTGCCGTCGGCGGGACCGACGATCTCGAGGTCGGACGCCTTCGTTCCCCGCTCGAAGCGCATCCGGTGCTCCTGGCCATTCCGACGGACGCGGACCTCGAGCCACTCGCTCAGCCCGTTGACGACGGAGAGGCCGACGCCATGGAGCCCGCCGGAGACGCGGTACATCTTGCGTTCGAACTTGCCGCCGCTGTGCATCCTCGACAGGACGAGCTCTACGCCCGGCACGCCGAATTTCGGATGGATGTCCACCGGGATCCCGCGTCCGTCATCCGCGACCGTCACAGAACCGTCCGGGTTGAGGGTGACCTGGATGTTCTTGCAGAACCCCGCCATCGCCTCATCGATCGAGTTGTCGACGACCTCGTGGACCAGGTGATGGAGACCCCGCGCATCGACGCTGCCGATGTACATCGCGGGCCGCTTGCGGACCGCCTGAAGGCCCTCGAGAACTTGGATCTGATCGGCCAGGTATTGCGCGGTTTCGGTTCCCTCTTCTGCCATCTATTTCGCAACCTTCCGAGGTGGTGTCCCGACCGGCTCTCGCACCCCATCCCGGCTGACGCGCAGAGTATGCGTACGGTATTTATAAAGGTTCGGAGGCCAGTTCTATGGAGAAAAATGGGGCTTTTTGAGGGGGCTCGTTGGACCTCCTTCGTTTAAATACTGTAGCACGGTCGGAACACGGCCCTCGATGGCCGCATTGTTATCAAACTTGAGAGTGCCGTCGGCAGCCGACGAGATGGGCCCGCCAGGGCCGTTCATTTCCTTTTCCAACGCACCCCGTCGCGCGTGTCCTCGAGCGCGATTCCGAGTCCCGCAAGGGCCTCGCGGATGCGATCCGCGGACGCGAAGTCCTTGCGCTGGCGCGCGTCCTCGCGTTGGGCGACGAGCAGCTCAACGAGCTGCCCGACGAGCTTCGCGTCCTCCGCGCGGCCTTGAAACAATCCGAGGATGTCGCCGAAGGTCTGGAACGCCTTCGCGGCCTCGTCCAAGGCGGCCCGGGCCACGCCCGCGTCGATCGCCTTGTTCACCGCGCGGGCGTATTCAAACATCGCCGCGAGCGCCTCCCTCGTGTTGAAGTCATCCGACATCTTCGTGTCGAAGTCGGCAAGGACCCGCCCCGTGGCCGTTCGAAGATCGTCGTCCGCCTGGCCCTTCGCCTGTTCGCGCGCGTGTCGCAGCTCCGCATCGATTCGAAGGATCGTCTCCCGAAGTCGATCGTACGAGCGCTTGGCTTCTTCCATCCGCTCCAGGGTGAAGTCGATTGGCGAGCGGTAGTGGGCGTCCAAGAGGAAGAACCGCACGACCTCGGGCTCGAAGTGGGCGAGAGCATCCTTGATCGCCCAGTAGTTCCCGAGGGACTTGTGCATCTCTTCGCCTTTCACCATGAGCATGCCGCCGTGCATCCAGTACTTCACGAACGGGGTCACGCCCGTGTAGGCTTCCGCCTGTGCGATCTCCGCCTCGTGATGCGGGAACATGAGTTCCGTCGCGCCCCCGTGGATGTCGTACTGCGGGCCGAAGTGGCGGATCGTGATCGCGGTGTCCTCGATGTGCCAGCCGGGCCGGCCAGGTCCCCACGGGCTGTCCCACGCGGGCTCGCCGGGCTTCCGGGCCTTCCAGAGGGCGAAGTCCGCGGGATTCCGTTTCCGTTCGTCGACGGCCACCCGGGCGCCGGCGACGTGCTCCTCCACCTTCTGACCGCTCAGCTTTCCCCAGCCCGGGTATTTCGTCGTGTCGTAGTAGACGCTCCCGTCCTCCGCCACGTACGCGTAGCCTTTGTCCAGGAGGCCCTGAATCTGCTCGAGGATCTCTGGCATGTAGTCCGTCGCCCACGCGTACACGTTCACCGACGAGCAGTTCAGCTTCGCCATGCCTTCCTCGAATTCCTCGTAGTACTGCGCGACAATCTCCTTCCAATCGCGCCCGGTCTTCTTCATCTTCTCGATGACCCGATCCTCGATGTCCGTGACGTTCTGGAGGTAGAACACGTCGTAGCCCTTGTGGCGGAGGAACCGCGCGACGACGTCGAACGCGACGTACGTCTTCGCGTGCCCCAGATGGGCGGAATCCTGTGGGGTGATTCCGCAGACGAACATCGATACCCGTCGGCCGCGGAGGGGCTGGAATTCCTCCTTCGCGCGGGTGAGCGTGTTGTAGATCCGGATCGGCATTTCGCGGTCCGCATGAAGGGGACCGCTATTAAGGTTCGCGGGAAGCGCGGTTGGACGACCCTTAAGGCGCGCGGGACCCATGGGGGTGCCGTGGCGATCCCGGCCGGGCCCCCTCCGAAGTCGATGGAGACGATGCGCGTCCATGCCCGGCGACGATTCCTGTTCGCCGCCGTGGGCTTCGCCCTCGGGTCCGCGTTCCTCGCCGCGGCCCTTGGATTTCTCCTCGCGAACGAGTCCGTGGCCGGCGTCTCGGTCTTGATCTTCGGCGTCCTGCTCCAGATCCTGGGCCTCGCGGCCTCCGGCTACGCGGCGGTCGTGCTCGCCCGCGGGATCCCCCTGAGCGAGGTCGTCCGGACCTCCCGGGTGATCCTGCTCGCGTGCGCGGCGGCCGTGCTCCCGGCGGCCGCCCTCGGGACCGCCGCATGGCTGATCCTCCTCGTCGGAGATCGGCAGTACTATCTCATCCCTGCCTTCCCGGCTTTCTGGGGGCCCGTGTCCGCGGCCGCCGCCCTCGGCCTCGTCTACGCGGCGCGTGAGCTCGCCTCGGATCGGATGGCGGTGCTCGCTGCCGTCGGGGGCGGCGCCGTCGTCGCGATGGCCCTGTCCGCCTGGGGCGCGTCCCTCCTCGACCCGTTCCGTGCGATCCTCAGCGCGCGGTTCATCGGCGATTTGCTGATCGTCGCGGCCGGCTTCGCGGCGATCGCGATTGCGTTTCACTGGGACTCCTGGGTCGTCTGCGCTAGGCGGCCGACGTGACCCTTTGACAAAAAGAGTATGCTCTCCCCGCGGCCTGACGAGGACGGTCATGGCGGGTTCCTCCCCCCACCCGCGAGCGGCGTCGGCCCGTCGGTCCTGGCCCCGGGATCTCCGTCGAGCCGCGACCCTCTTAGGGATCGGGAGCGCGCTCTACTGGTTCTCCTTCGCCATCGGACCGACGATGGTCATCGTCCCCACGCTGGGCGGGGCCCTCTACGTGGACCTGCTCCTCGCCTGGATTGCCGTCCTGGTGCAGGTCGCCGCCTGGCCGAGCCTGTGGGGAGGCCTTCGGGATCTGCACGAGCGCCATCCACAGGAGACGAGCCCCATCCTCGCCTGGCGGGCGTTCCTGCTCACCCTCCTTCTGAGCCTCGCCGCGGTCGCGTTCCTGCCGATCCAGTACCACACGTACGCGTCCTCGGAGGCATGGATCCTCGTCCTCTACGTGTCCGCCTTCCCGTTCCTCGCCTGGACCTCGATCCCGGTCCTCGCGCTCCACGGCATCGTGTTCGGGCGGGTCGCGAATTACCTCGGCTCGCGTGCGCGGTACCTCGTGGACTTCGGCGCGCTGGTCCTCTTCGCCGTCGCGGCCGCCTCGGCGGTCCTGATCATCGAGCACCCCGAAGCAGCGATCTTCGTCCGGACGTGGAGCCTCGGCCGCGGCCTCCTGCCCGCCGCGGCCTTGGCCGGGTATGGCCTCATCGGCCTCGGGTTGACGCTCCGCGCGGCGCCCCACGTGGCTCGATATGTCGCCCGTGTGGTGCCGGGCGCACGTTGACGGCCCGTGGTCATCCAAGGATGCGGAGGAGGTCCTCCTTGAGGTCCTCGACGTCCTCGAGTCCCACGGAGAATCGGACGAGACCGTCCGTGATCCCCTGCCTCTCCCTCTGTTCCTTGGGCACGCTCGCGTGGGTCATCGAGGCGGGGTGTTCGATGAGCGACTCCACGCCCCCGAGGCTCTCCGCGACCAGCATGACCTGCGCCCGCTTCAGGCGATCGACGACGCCGGTCGCATCGCGGAGTTCGAAGCTCAGCATGCCGCCGAAGCGCCGCATCTGCCTCTTCGCGAGGGCATGCCCCGGGTCCTCGGGAAGGCCGGGATAGTGGACATTCGAGACCGCGCGTTGGTCTCTCAGGAACTTCGCGAGGGCCTCCGCGTTGTCGCAGTGTCGCTCCATCCGAACGTCGAGGGTCTTGATCCCCCGGAGCACGAGCCATGCGTCGAACGGGCTCGGCACCGCGCCGAGGGCGTTCTGGGAGAAGCGGAGCTTCTCGTGGAGGTCGTCACGGTTCAGGATGAGCGCGCCACCGAGGACATCCGCGTGACCTCCGAGGTATTTCGTCGTGCTGTGCACGACGAGGTCCACGCCCATCGCGAGCGGCTGCTGCAGGACCGGTGTAGCAAAGGTGTTGTCGCACACGCTGATCGCCCCGTGGGCCTTCGCGATTACCGCGAGTTCCCGGATGTCGACGACCTTCATGAGCGGGTTCGTCGGCGATTCCATCCAGAGCATCTTCGTGTTCGGCTGCATCGCATCCTCGACATCGACGAGATCCCGCAGGTCGAGGAACGTCGTCTCGATCCCGTAGCCGCTCATGATCCGTGTGAAGATGCGGTACACGCCGCCGTAGCAATCGTCCGTGACGACAACGTGGTCTCCCTTCTGGAGGAGGGTCATCGCGGTGGTGATCGCACCCATCCCGCTCGAAAAGGCGAGGGCGTGCTTCGCGTCCTCGAGGGCTGCAAGGTTCTTCTGCAGCGCCTCGCGCGTCGGATTCCGGCCACGCGCATACGCGTACTCGTCCTGATCCTTCCGGGAGTATGTGGAGGTCATGTAAATGGGCGGGGTCACCGCCCCGGTCCTCGGGTCCGGCTCCTGCCCGACATGGAGGGCTTTTGTGGCAAATCGCATGAAGCGGCGATAGGAGGCCAGCGCTAAAGGGTTTGCCCGGTCGACGTGCGCTGGACGGAGGGGACAGGGCCCCTCCGATGGGAATCGTTATTCCGTCAGAACGACTACTGTTGTCCCGTGGGGGCTGCGACGGACGCGGTCGAAGTGTTGGAGGAGCGGATCCGGCGAAGGTCCCGCGGGTTCTTCGTTTCCGTCGGCGCGTTGACCGCCGTCGCGGCAGGCCTCATGATCTGGGTCTCGACGGAGGCGCCGAAGACTGCATCCTGGGTGCCCTACTACGTGGTAACCGTCGTTCCCGGAAGCTTCATCCTTCTCGTATGGGTGATGCGGCGCGGCGAGGCGCGGACCATCGGGTTCGTCCGCCGATTGCGACTTCGTCTCCGCGACGTGGGGGTCCACCGTGGCACCCGCCTTGTCCTCGTGTTCGACAACGGGCTCGTCTGCACCTTAGGCGGATCGATGATGTGGATGTGGCTCTTTTCCACCCCGGCAGGGACGCCGGCCTCGCCCGCCAGGGTCAGAGACGCAATGCAAATGCGACGCGGTTTCTGGCGCATGCGGGCAATCGGGATCGTCCAGCCCAAGCGGGGTCCCGAGGATGCGCGGCGCGAGCTCACCGCGATTCGGGAGCGCGTGGGGGCAAAGCGAGCCATGGCGGCTCTGTACGAGCGACCCACCACCGCTCCGGCTTCTCCAGTAGCCCCTGCCTGGGCATCCGCGGCACTCTTCGCGGGCACCCCGTCGAACGTGGATCCGAGCCGCTGGGCCGCCGAGCTCGACGCTGTGCGAGCGTTCCTAGAGCGGCTGCGGACGGAACACTACCCGCCCGGGTTGCACGGATCACATCGCTAGTTGCGGGGTCACCCGCGCCCCGCGAGGTATTCAATCACGTCGATCCGGGTGATGATCCCCTCCAGCCGGTTCTCCTTGCCGACGACGACTGCGGGCGAGCCGCGGAGGAGGAGCTTGTACACCCGGTCGAGGTCCGCGCCCGGGTCGACGATCGGGAAGGGCTTCTCCATCACCTTCGCCACGTAGTCGTCGTACATCTTCGGGTTCTCGACGAGCGCCTTCATCAGGATCTCCTCCCGCAGACTGCCAACCATGATGCCCGTGTCGAGGACGGGAAGCTGCGACACCCCGTACTGGCGCATGATGTCAACGGCCTCCCGGACCTTCGCCGCGACGTCCACGGTGATTACCCCGGCGAGGGCCCGTTCCTTCGTGCGCAGGATCGTCATGATCGGTGCCAGGGGCTCCTCGAGGTAGCCTTGCTCCTTGAGCCATTCCTCGTTGTGCGCCTTCGACAGATAGCGCGCGCCCGTGTCCGGCAACAGGACGACCATGACGTCGTCGGGGCCGAGATCCGGCGCGATGTGCAACGCGGCGACGACCGCGGCGCCGCTTGAGCTGCCGGCGAGGATCCCCTCCTCCCTCGCAAGGCGGCGGGTCATCAGGAACGCCTCCTTGTCGCTGACCTTGACGATTTCATCGATGAACTCGAACCACGCGGTCGTCGGGATGAAGTCCTCCCCGATGCCCTCGATCTTGTACGTGTGGGCCTTTATCAGTTCCTTCTTATAGAAATAGTCCTTCAGGACAGAGCCCAGCGGATCCGCGCCGATGATCCTGACGTTCGCGTTCTTCTCCTTCAGATACTTGCCGACGCCGCTGATCGTCCCGCCGGTGCCCATGCCGCAGACGAAATGCGTTATGCGGCCGTCCGTGTCCCGCCAGATCTCCGGCCCCGTGGTCTCGTAGTGCGCCCGAGGGTTCGCGGGGTTCGCGTACTGATTCGGCAGGATCGAGTTCGGGGTCTCCTTGTGAATCCGCTCCGCGACCTTGTAGTACGACTCCGGGTGGTCCGGCGGCACGGCCGTCGGCGTGACGACGACGCGGGCGCCGAAGGCCTTGAGCATGTCGATCTTCTCGCGGCTCATCTTGTCGGGAATCGTGAAGACGGTGCGGTAGCCCTTGATCGCCCCGACGATCGCGAGGCCCATCCCCGTGTTCCCGCTCGTGGGCTCGATGATCGTCCCACCGGGCTTCAGGAGGCCTTTGTCCTCCGCATCCTGAATCATCGCCTGGCCAATCCGATCCTTGACGCTCCCCCCGGGGTTGAACATCTCGAGCTTCGCCAGGACGAGGGCCTGAGCATCCGCGAAAATTCTCGGGAGGCGGACGAGTGGCGTGTTTCCGATGGTTTCGAGGATGCTATTGTAGTATCGCAAGGCGGCTCCCCCTGCCCGTCCTCTATCGACGCATCGGACGGTTCCTATAAGAAGATACGCGGCCGGGAGACGCTCCGCGGTCCCGTCCTCGGGTGCGCTAGGTCGGAGGAGCCTCGGGATCCGGGTACGGCGAATGGGCTGTTTCGGAAGTGACGCAGTGCCGGGGGAGGGAGTCGAACCCCCAGGAAACCGATCTGCAGTCGGTCACATTAGCCGCTCTGTCACCCCGGCGTCGCTCGACCCATCCGACCCATGGTAATTGAACCTTTTCGCGAGGCCTTTCAACGCAGGCCGAATCATACGGTCGCAGCCAACCTATTTATGGACCCGGGTCCGTTGGTCGCACGATGGCAGACCTGAAGACGATCACGGACACCGTCCACGGGACCGTCCGTCTGGAGCCGCTCGCCCAGGATCTCCTGGAGACCCTCGAGCTGCAACGGCTCAACTCGATCCGCCAGCTTGGCCTCACCTACCTCGTCTTCCCGGGCGCGAACCACTCGCGCGTGGAGCATGTTCTCGGAGTGAGCCACGTCGCAGGGGAGATGGCCCGCGTCCTAGGTCTGCCGACCGAGGAACGCAAGCTCGTCCAGGCGGCGGGCTTGCTCCATGACGTCGGCCATGGACCGTTCTCTCATACGCTCGAACATGTCCTGAGCCGCGAGCTCGCGGTGGACCACATGGACCTGACGCAGCGGATCATCACGGGCGAGGACGACAACGTCGGGCCGGAGGATCGGGCCGCGTTCGCCGAGGTGCCGAGGATCCCCGATGCGTTGGAGAAGCACGGACTCTCCCCGAAGGACGTTGCAGCCCTCATCCGTGGACCCGCCGAGGAGGGCGAGGGGCTCTTCCTACCCGTCAAGAAGAAGGCGAAACGACGCTACCTCGCGCAGATCATCCACAGCCCGATGGACGCCGACCAGATCGACTACCTGATGCGGGACGCGCACTACACGGGAGCGGCGCATGGGATGATCGACTTCGCCCGACTCCTACAGACGCTCACCCTATTCCACGACGAGTTGGCCTTGGACCGGAAGGGCCTCCCTGCCCTCGAGGGGATGCTCGTCGCGCGTGCCCTCATGTATTCCTCGGTATACTTTCACAAGACCGTCCGGATTGCGGAGCAGATGGTCGCCCGAGCCGTGGAGCGGTCGGAGGCTCCGATCGCCGCCGTCCAGAAGATGGTCGACCATGAGCTCCTCACGTGGCTGCTCGACCAGGGGGCCCTGCAGCGGGAGATCGGTCTCCGGATCAAGTACCGCAAGCTGTACAAGCGAGTCGTCTCGTACGGGCCGGAGGACCTCCCGGAACGGGCGCGAGACGTCCTGCTGGAATTCAAGGACCCGCTCGCGCGCCGCCGGGCCGAGGACCGGATCGCGCGCCGCGCGGGCCTCAAGCCCGGGCAGGTAATCATCGACGTGCCGCTTCCAGAACTCCTCGTCAGCGAGCCGAGGATCGCCAAGACGGAGGTCATGATCCTGGACGACGGCGAGGCCCGCCGGTTCTCCCAGGTGAGCACGCTCGGTCGGGCGCTGCAGACTCGCCAGGTCGTCGATTGGGCGGTGATGGTGGCGAGTCCTCCCAAGGCGGTCGCCACGGTCCGCAAGGCGTGTGCGTCCTCGCTCTTCTGAGCCGTTTCCCTCCCTATGGGGGGTTCGCGGTACGTACCAAAAGTTCTTTATCACGATTGCTCCATCGCCGCCGTACTTTTCGGTAATGCTGGGAATCTTGGAGGATCGACATGGCAGAGTCAAGTTCTGAATTGGGGCCCGCCCCCGAGATGCCCGCGGAAGGGAAGAAACGGCCGTGGATGAAGCTCGTCGCGGTCCTCGTCGCGGTGATCGTGATCATCGTGGCGGTGGCCGCGTGGTACCTCTCCCAAGCGCCGGTCACGCCGCCGCCTGAGAATCGGGCGCCGACGATCCAATCCGTCTCCGCGGACAAGGGTGCGGCAGACATCAATGCGGCGATTAGCTTCACGGCGACCGCGACGGACGCCGACGGCGACGCTCTGACGTACAGCTGGGACTTCGGCGACAACACGACAGCGACAGGAGCCCAAGTGCAACACCAGTACGCCTTCGCAGGCAACTTCATCGCGATCGTGACGGTCTCGGATGGGAAGGTCGACGTCGCGAGCGACGCGAAGCCCGTATTCGCATTCGTGAACCCCGCGGCGAATCCGCAGCCGACGGCGCCCGGAGCGACGCCGAAGCCTGCGGCGGTCTTGTCCGCGAGCGCGAACACGATCCAGTCAGGGCAGAGCGTTACGCTCAATGCGAACTCGTCCTGGACCTGGGCGTGGACGGGTGCCTGGGAGCAGCAGTTCATGAATGAGAATGCTACTGCGATCCCGCTCGTCCGGCTCGACTTCGGCGACGGGACCTCGGTATCGGGCAATGTGGATACGGACCCGAACATCGGGCACAAGGCACACACGTACACCACGGTCGGGAGCTTCCTTGTCAAGCTGTCCGTCAGCAACTACCTCGGCCAGCAGGACGCGGTCGGCTACACAATCCGCGTGACCTCCGCGGCTCCGCCGATTGGCATCGTGAAGAACCCGGACATCTTCACGGATGTCCAGTTCGGTGAACCGGAATACCTGGACCCGGCGCTGGACTATGAGTCCAGGGGTAACCAGATCATTCAGAACGTCGCCGAGACCCTCATCTGGTACGAAGGGGCAAACGTCGACGTGCTGAAGCCGATGCTCGCGACGAAGGTGCCGGACCCCGCCAACCCGGCGGATGTCTCGCCGGACGGGCTGACCTGGAACTTCACGCTGAGGCCGAATGTCCGGTTCCACTACGGGACGGACACGGTGAACTGCCGAGCGGTGGAGTTCTCGATCAAGCGTGTTCTGTACCTGAACGACGTCGCCAGCCCAGCGTGGATCCTGGACCAGTCCCTGACGGGCTATGCGGAGGACGACCCTGCCACGCCGAACGTGGATGAGCGTGCGGTCGCGATCGAGCAGTCCGTGACGTGTCCGGACGGCCCGACGGGGCTGAAGGTACAGTTCCACCTCGTGGTGCCGTACCCGGCGTTCCTGTTCACGCTCGCGTACACCGTGGCCAGCGTGATTGACCCGAACCCGGCCGCGTACAGCGTGACGAGCGTGTGCCCGTCGACGGACCTGAACGCCTCCTACTGCAACGACCAGATTGTCGGCACGGGCCCGTTCAAGCTGCGGGTGTGGCAGCCGAACCAGCAGATCATCCTCGACCGGTTCGACAACTACTGGGGCCCGGTTGCGAACTTCCGGGAAGTCCACATCGTGAAGGCGAACGACGTACAGACCCGCGTCCTGATGCTGAAGGCGGGAGATGCAGACCGGATCGACCTCCCCTTCAACCACAAGGACGACATCCGCGCGGTCCCAGGCACGCAGCAGTTCTTCCCCGGGATCACGGAGTACACAGGGCCCACGTTCATCGTGCAGTTCATCGGGTTCAACCAGCTCATCAACATCACGGGTCGCGACCCGAACACCGATGACGTGCCCCCGGACTTCTTCGCGGACGTCAACGTGAGGAAGGCGTTCGTGCACCTCTGGAGGTACCAGGACTTCATCAACAACGTCGTGTACGGCTACGGCGAGCAGCTCTGCGGCCCGGTCCCGAAGGGGATGTTCGGATACGATCCGACCGTGCCGTGCTACAACACGGACTTGGCGAAGGCCCGCCAATTCCTTCAGGCGGCCGACGATGTGCGCACGGGCCCGCCGGACTCGTACTGGCAGAATGGCTTCAAAATGACGATGTACTACAACATCGGAAACACGGTACGGGAAGAGGGATCGCGTCAGATGAAGACGCTCCTCGAGGCCTTCAACGCGGAGCGCGCCGGCATGCCGCCGTTCCAGATCACTGTCCAAGGTCTGGAATGGCCGACGTTCCTGAGCTACGTCAACGCGCACAGGCCCGCGATCTTCTTCCTTGGGTGGGCGCCGGACTACGCGGACCCGGACGACTACGTGGTGCCGTTCCTGCACTCGAACGGATTCTACCCCGGCCGAGTCAGCTACTCGAACACGACACTCGATGGCTTGATCGAGCAGCAGGCCCAGGAGCTGGACGAGACGACTCGGCTGAACCTCCTGAAGGAGATCCAGCGGGCGCCGTACTACGATGTGCCGTACCTCTGGCTGTACCAGTCCAAGAACCTGGATGCCATGCGCATCTGGGTGACGGGCTACTACAGCAACCCGATGACGACGGCGGGGACCGGGCTGTACTACTACGACTTGGACAAGTAGCCACGAACCAAAGGGCCTTATAGGGCCCTTTTCTTCTTTCTTTTTGAGGGGCAAATGAAGCTCCGTGACTACATTGTTCGAAGACTCCTCCTCCTCATCCCCGTTCTCGTCGGGGTTTCTATCATCACCTTCGCGCTCACGCGGGCGGTCGCGGGCCCTTACGGCCCCGCCTCCGTATACATCAACGAACGCTGTGCTGCAAACCCGGCTTGTGTGCAGGAGGTAATCCGGCGTTACGGCTTTGACCAGCCCATCCCCGTTCAGTACGTCCGATACATGCAGGGCGTGCTCACGGGCGACCTGGGCTATTCCCGAACGGCCGCTCTGCCCGTTTCCGAAGCGATACTTGCGAAGTTCCCGGCGACGTTTGAACTTGCCGCCGCGGCCATGATTCTGTCCGTCGCGATCTCCATTCCCCTCGGTGTCGTCTCCGCGACCCGCCGGAACAAGCCGATCGATCACGCCACTCGGGTCGTCGCGCTCTCCGGCGTCTCCGTGCCCGTCTTCTGGCTCGGGCTGATGCTCAAGTTCAGCCTCTACTTCCTGCCGGTCGCCTACCTCGGCTTCGCACTCTTCCCGGTCACGGGCCGTTCGTCCCCGACGATGTACGGCGTGCCGGGCGCTCACGTCCCCGCGTTCACGCACCTCTACACTCTCGACTCTATCCTCGCCCTGAGCCCGGACGGATTCTGGGACGCTCTCTCCCACCTTGCCTTGCCCGCGATTACGCTGACGTTCGTACAGATGGCGCTCATCACGAGGATGATGCGGTCGAGCATGCTCGAGGTCCTCGGCCAGGAGTACATTAAGACGGCTCGTTCGAAGGGCCTTTCCGAGAAGGTCGTGATCAAGAAACACGCGCGCCGGAACGCGCTTATTCCGACGACCACCGTCATCGGACTTGCGTTCGGTGGTCTCCTCGGCGGGGCCGTCTTGACGGAGACCATCTTCGACTGGCCCGGGCTCGGTCAGTGGTCCGCGGCAGCGATTGTCAATCTTGACAACGCGGCGATACTGGGCTTCACCCTCCTCGCAGCGATTGTCTATGTGGTCGCCAACCTAGTTGTTGACATCTTGTACGCGTATCTCGACCCGCGGATTCGCCTTGGGGAGTGATTCGGTGGCCGGCCCGAGGGGTCGCTCTACACGCCCGTCGGTGTTTGACGCCCTCGGGGCTGAACTCCAACCGCGGCTGAAAGAGTGGCGATACAGTCTCCATCTCTTGCGAAACAGCCTCCTCGCGATGGTGGGCCTCATCATCGTCCTAGTTTTCGTGGTCTTGGCGATTGTCGGGCCTTCGATCGCCCCGTACTCGTACACGTACAATAGTCAGGAGAAGAACGCGCCGCCGATGACGCGCCCTCTCGTCACCCGAGACGACGCGGGACTCGATTTCAGCGGCACCGGATGGAATAACACCCAGTGGATGGCTGTCAACGACGGCCTCTATGCGCGGAGCGAAAGCGTCGGGGATCGCCTCATCGTGCGGCGATTTGACTTCGAGGTCTACACCGATTTCATCGCCTACGTGGCCGTGCGGGTCCAGGAGAACAGCACGCTGGGTGCTCCAGGGAGCTATCTCGCGATCTCGGTGAGCTGGGACAATGGGACAACGTGGTCCGACCCGCAGGACACCATCCTCCGGTACTCGGACGTGGACGACTACATCCAGGAACTCGATTTCAGTTCTGCGACGTCCTGGACGAAAGCGAAGCTCAGCGAGGGCAATTTCGCGCTGCGGGTCGTCCACGAAGCGGATCCGACCTTCGGGGTTGGCCCCATTGGAGTCGACTTGCTTCGCGTCGTCGTGCGCTTCCAAGGGATTTACCACGCCCTCGGAACGACGGTTGACGGCGAGGATGTCCTTTCTGGATTGTTGATGGGCGCGCCGATTTCCATGCGGATCGGGATCATTGTCGTGGTGATCGCCACGTTGATCGGTTCGCTGCTCGGCGCCATGTCGGGCTACTTCGGCGGCGCGGTGGACGAGCTCATCATGCGCATCACAGACATCTTCCTCTCTATTCCAGGCCTGATCCTCGCGATGGCGGTTGCCGCGGCCTTGGGCCGGAACCTGGACAACGTGATGTACGCCCTCATCGTCGTGTGGTGGCCCGCGTACACGCGTCTCGTCCGAGGCCAGGCTCTCTCCGTTCGTGAGAACACCTACATCGAGGCGGCGCGGGCGTCGGGGGCGAGTGAAATGCGCGTCGTGACTCGGCACATCCTTCCGAACACGCTGTCGCCTATCCTCGTCCAGGCGAGCCTCGATATCGGCTCCGTCGTCCTCGTTGCGGCGGGTTTGAGCTTCCTCGGTCTCGGCGCACAGCCCGGGACACCGGAGTGGGGGCTCATGGTCTCCCGAGGATTCAACTTCTTCCCGCAGAACTGGTGGCAAGTCACCTTTTCCGGCTTGACGATCTTCTTCTTCGTCCTCGGATTCAACCTCCTCGGCGACGGCGTGCGGGACATCACGGACCCGCGGCTCCGGAGGTGATTCCTCGCCGAATCTCCTCCTCCGCGTGCGGAACCTGAAGACGAACTTCTACACGTACGCGGGCGTCGTGAAGGCGCTCGACGGCGTGTCCTTCGACATGTGGGAGGGCGAGACGCTGGGCCTCGTCGGTGAGACGGGCTGCGGGAAGAGCGTGACGGCTCTCTCGATCCTCCGCCTGATCCCCCAACCGCCCGGGAAGATCGAGGAGGGAGAGGTGCTCTTCGACGTGCCGGAGGCTGATCTTGCCCAGATCGAGGCACTCGAAACCCAGCTGCGGGCGGTGCTCCCGAAGATCCTCGGCAACGGCCCTTCGGCCTCGCCGTCGGACCTGAGCGCGCGTCGACTTCGGGAGCTGTGGAGCCGCGCGCACTCGAAAACCGGATCGGCGTCCGCGGACCTCGCGGCCTTCAGGACCGCATCCGTCGCCTTGCTCAAACTGAAGGAGAAGTACGATCTCCTCTCGAAGTCCGATGAGGACATGCGCACGGTCCGCGGCAACCGGATTGCGATGATCTTCCAGGACCCCATGCAGGCCCTGAATCCGGTGTTCCCGATTGGAGACCAGATTGCGGAGAACATCTTGCTCCATCAGCGTCAGGCCGTCCTCAGGGCCCTCATCGCGAAGATGGAGCTGGAGGAGGAGCGGGACGCGGTCGCGTCAACGCTCGATTCTCTTGATCCGCAAGGGGCCGCGATCCGGGGACGGATCGTTCAAGGGGATACGAGGGAGGCCGCGCCTGGCGCCGCCTGGTCTCGGATCTTCAAGGCAGTGGAAGGCGACTTCGATCGACTCTCGGACGTGCGCGACTGGATTGCCGGGTCGAGCATCGCGGAGGCGGCTCGGGAAAACCTCGTCAAGCGCATGGACAAGCTCATCGAGCGGGCGAACCGCGTTCTCCTGGAGGACGAGCCCATCAGCGGCCATTTCGCCCGATTCTTGCCGAGGCGGGCACAGCTGTCCCATTATCGCAGAATGTTGGTCTGGAGTCCCTCCGAGGTCATGGAACGCCTTCTGCCATCCCTTCGGGCGAAGCCCCCCGCCTGGGCTCAGACGTTCGGTTTCGACCAACTTCTATGGAAGGCCGTCGGTGCAGCCGAAATCCGGATTCATCTCCCGAAGGGGACCGACCCTGCGCGGGCGCTCGAGTGGATACGACGGGTCGTCAATGAGGGCAAGTCGGATCCCGCGATTGGTTCGATCCGCTCCGTCGCGGCGGGGACGGGCGAGGCCGTGGGGTCCGTCGTCATCAAGCTTCCGGACGGCGAGGCCCGCGGAGGTCCGCTGCGCCTTGTCCCGTTCCTCCGCCGTAGGATCCAGCGGCCGTTTGCCGAGGAAGGGATCCGGTGGGCGGTTCAGATGCTTCGCCGTGTGAAGATATCGGATCCGGAGAGGATCGCACGCCAATATCCGTACGAGCTGAGCGGCGGCATGCAGCAGCGGGCGCTCATCGCAATCGCCCTCTCGTGCAACCCGCGTCTCCTGATCGCGGACGAACCGACGACCGCGCTCGACGTCACGATTCAGGCGCAGATCCTTGAACTGATCCGGGAGATGAAGGTGGGTTTCGGGTCCAGCGTCCTCATCATCACGCACGACTTGGGCATCATCGCGGAGATGTGCAACCGGGTGTGCGTGATGTACGCCGGGCACATCGCGGAGGACGCGGCGGTGCGGGCCGTCTTCAAGTCTCCTTTGCACCCGTACACACAGGGGTTGATGAAGGCGATTCCATCCCACGCTGTGCGGAAGGACGAACTGGAAATCATCACGGGCTCCGTCCCGAACTTGATCTATCCGCCACCCGGGTGTCGGTTCCACCCGCGCTGCCCCGCCGTCATGCCCACGTGCGGCTGGAGTCCGTCCGAGGTCGCGGACCATCTGAAGGAAATCCTCGCGGGGATCGTCTCGACGGCGGGGTCGATCGTAGACATCAACTCGATTGGCTGGAAGCCCGAGGGGTCCTCCACCCTGCACGTCCTTTTCCCGGAGGGAACAAAGGGCACGACGGCCGCGGAATGGATCCGAAAGGCCGTGAACGAAGGCAAGGACCGGCCCGCCCTCCGGGCGGTCGTTTCTGTCGAGCCGGGCGCGGGTTCCAAGGCCGTCGTGAAGATCCTAGAGCCCCGAAAGCCTCCGGAGTTCGAAGTCGAACCCAAGCACTACGTGACGTGCCTCCTCTTCGAGGAGGGCCTCGAGGCCCCGCTTCCCCGAGGTGGACGCAGTGAATGACGCCCTCGTAGAGGTCCACGGGCTCCGCAAGTACTTCCCTATCCGGGGCGGTTTCCTCCGACGTGCGGTCGGAAACGTCCGCGCGGTCGACGGCATCAGCTTCACGATCGACCGCGGGACGACCGTCGGCCTCGTGGGCGAGAGCGGATGCGGCAAGACGACCGTCGGGCGGACCCTTCTCCGCCTCACGAAGCCCACGAAGGGGACAGTCCTATACCGGTTCCCGACGATGGCCAGGGACGAGGCGGCGCTCTATCGGGAGATCCCTGAGGGCGTCCGCCCGCTCAGCCTGACGATCTTCTCGATCCTCTTCTTCGCGACGGGCCTCGCCATCGCGGTTTTCGGGGCGCTCCTCCTCCTTCAGCCGTTCATGTTCCCCAACCGCCTCCTCGACCAGTTCGGCGTGTTCGCTTACTACCCGAGGGAGTTCGCTCTGTACTCCCTCGTTGGCGGGATTGGATCGATGGTCTGTGCGATCCTTCTGTGGTTCATCCAGCCGATCGGCCGAACCGCATCCCAGGTCCTCCTAGGGGCGATCTTCATCGTGAACCTCCTCGGATTTCCCGCGGGCGTCGTGATCGGCTTCCTGGGCCTCGCGTTCTTCGCCTTCCTCTCGCGGGGCTCCGTGAAGGCGGCGTTCCGGCGTACGTCCGTCGAGGACGCACAGGCCGCGAACCCCGATTCCGCAGGCCCGCCAGAACCTGCGGCGGCCGGCGGCATCAATGTGGCCAGGCTCACGCCGAAGGCGATGCGCATCCTCCGACGCCGGATGCAGATCGTGTTTCAGGACCCGTTCTCGTCCATGAATCCGCGCCTCCTCGTGAAGGACATCGTCGGGGAGCCGCTCCGGGTGCATCGCGTGGAGCGCTGGTGGTGTCCGCGGTGCCGGACAAGCCCGCTCATGGAGGCGCGGACGATCAAGCTCTCTCGTCAATTCACGGAGCGGAAGGCGCCACCCGGTCCCTGCGACATCTGCCACGGAGAGCTCGTCTGGACCCGGAGGCCCTTCACGGGTCGGGAGGTTCGGTCGAGGGTCGCGACCCTCCTCGAGCGTGTCGGACTCAACGTCGAGCACCTGTACCGCTTCCCCCATGAGTTCAGTGGGGGCCAGCGACAGCGGATCGGGATTGCGCGGGCCCTCGCACTGAACCCCGAGTTCATCGTCCTCGACGAGCCCACGTCGGCCCTGGATGTCAGCGTTCAGGCGCAGATCCTGAACCTCTTGAAGGACCTCCAGAGGGAGCTGGGGCTCACCTACCTCTTCATCTCGCATCACCTCGCGGTGATCCGGCACATCTCCAACCAGGTGAACGTGATGTACGTCGGCGAGATCGTCGAGACGGCGCCGACGGAGGAACTGTTCCAGGCGCCGTTGCATCCCTATACGAAGGCGCTGCTTTCCGCGATCCCCGTCCCGGACCCGGACGCGAAGATGCAGCGAATCGTCCTGCCTGGCGACGTGCCGAGCCCGGCGAACCCTCCCGCAGGATGCCGGTTCCACCCGCGGTGCCCGGTAGCCTTCGAACTCTGCGGCTGGACGGCCCTCGAGGTCACGTCCGCGCTGGACGATGTCTTCAAGGAAAAAGAACACGGTGGCGCCCGAGAGCCGAACCTCGTTCAGCAGGTGGAGATCGAGGATGACCTCTCCTTCCGCCTCGTCGTCGCCCCCGGGACCGCGGGCGAGGTGCAGCGCTTCACCGGAGCCGTCGTCCGGGAACGGGCGGAGACGCGACGCGGTCTGAAGGCCGTGGAATCCGTCGACGTGGATGGCGATAGCGTGATCGTGCGTCTCCATGAAGGCCGCGCGCCGGTTCTGAAGCTCGCGGAGCCGAATCACGCGGTCGCGTGCCATCTATACTGAGGCTGCGATGCGCGAACCGCGTGAGAATCCCCGGTTGGAGGCCGCCGCGCGTCGGGCCGAACGTCGGCTGGCCGCCCTCGAGCGCCACATGGAAACGAGCTGGTATGAGTGGTCGCTCCGCGAGCTCGCTCGGTACCTGTATGGGCTTGGGATGCTCATCATCGTCCTCATGGTCCCGCTGCAGATGGCGGACTCTTGGCTTCCTCCGGATCGGCCGCCGATCGTGGAACCCCCGTTCGTTGCCGCGCTGGCCATCTTGTTCGTGGCGACGTTCCTGTACCTCGGCGTGCAGGGCTATCTCTTCCTGTGGCGGGAGGGCGGCCTCGTGGATCGCAGAATGAAGGAGCGGTTCGGATCATCCCAGACGTTGAAGTCGGAGTCGGACTCGTCGCCAAGACCGTGAGCGAGAGGGTCATGGCCCAGCCGGAGGGAGTCCCACAATGCTCCCTGGGGCAAACCTTAATCACCATCCCTACCGTCCCCGGTCGATGCGGTCCTCGCGGCCCCTCGCGGCCCTCGCCGTCGCCGCTGCGTTGTCCCTCGTCCTCCCCATCCTCTCCGGGCTTGCGGCCGCGGGACCGGAGCCCCCCACGCTCCTCGCGACTGCCTACAACACGGAACGGAAGCTCGCTCGCGCCGCCAACGGCACGCTGTACGCCGCGATTACCGTGAACGCGAGCGGTACCCCTGCGGCCCGTGTGGTCGCTACCTCCGACGGCATCGCGTGGTCGGCCCTGCTTCCGCCGACAACGAGCGGGGCGCTGTCGTACCACACGACCCTCGGGATAGACTCTCGCGGCCGTCTCCATCTCGCCTGGACCGAGGCCGTCGCCGGCAACCGGCAAGTGTTCTACGCCCGTCTTGAGGACGGCCGCTGGAGCTTGTTGGAGCAGCTGAGCCACAGCATCGGATACGCGGGCTTCCCTTCGATTGCGGTGGACGGTTTGGACCGTCCGCACGTGGTATGGTATGGGTTCGACGGCACGACCTACCAGGTCTACTACCGCCGCCTCGATTCGACCGGCTGGAGCCCGGAGAGGGCCCTCACGAGCGAGGCGGTGGACGCGACGAACCCTGCGATCGCCCTTGGCCCCGAGGGGTTCGTCCACATCGCATGGTTCCGTCAGACTCGGAACTTTACGTACAACGAGATCGCCTACCTGCGGGTCGAGGGAGACGATGTTGCCGAGACGCGGACGATTTCCCGAGCGGGCGTGAGTTCCACGGACCCCAGTCTCGTCGTCACGAAGAACGGAACGGTGCACGTCGTCTGGAGCGCCTACGTGGCTGGCGTACAGCGCTTGCAGCACGCGACCCGCACGTCGGGTTGGTCTGGGGTGGAGACAATCTCCCCAACGAATCCCGCCGCGCGCCACCCATCGACTGCCCTGGACGCAACCGACCGGCTCTACGTGTTCTGGGAGGGCCAGGACGGCCAGATCTATGAGCAGAGGCGGTCCGCCGGATGGTCCGCGCCGGCGCCTCTGTCCACAGGGGGAACGAATCTCTATCCGAGCGCCCGTTGGAGCCAGGATCACAATCCGCTCTGCGGCGCCGACGCGCGGATCGACGTGATATGGACTCGGGAGGACGCCGGCACGACGGTTCTCTCGTATCGCTCCCTCCCCGCTCCGTTCCCGTGCCCCGGGGAGCCGTTGCAGGATCTGACCCTCGCCTACGTGGGCGTCGGCCTGCTTGTGGCCGCCGCAACTGGCTTCGTGGCGGTCCTCGTTTGGCTGCGCTGGCGATGGTATCCGAAGCCGCCGTCGGGGCCTGCGTGAGGCCTACAGCGCGGCGCCGGTCGAGCGATTGCCGGGTTTGTTTCGCGAGCGCACGCGGCCCTTTGTCAACGCGGCAGACAAAAGTCCGACAACTTTTAAATAGCGTGCGTCGGATACGAGCGGCATCTTGCGGGATGGGATGAACTCGCAGGTTCTGCAGGTGACGCGATGAACACGATGCTGGAGGAAGTGCTGGCCCGGGAAGGGAGTGCCCCCGTCTTCGAGGACACTCGGGTGGACGCTGAGCTGGAGGAGATGCTCAGCAAGATGCGGACCAACATCAAGATCGTCGGGATCGGCGGGGGCGGATGCAACACGGTCGCGCGCATCTACAACGAGGGGATCGTGGGCGCGGAGCTGTACGCCTGCAACACGGATGCGCAGCACCTGCTCCACATCGCATCTCCAAAGAAAGTGCTCCTGGGTCGGCGGGTCACGAAGGGCTTGGGCGCGGGCGCGCTCCCGCAGATCGGCGAGGAAGCCGCGCGGGAGGCCGAAGAGGAGCTGCGGCAGGTCATGCAGGGCTCCGACATCATCTTCGTTACGTGCGGACTCGGCGGCGGCACCGGGACCGGAGGCAGCGGTTTCATCGCACGTCTCGCGAAGGAGCTGGGCGCGCTGACGATCGCCGTCGTCACCTTGCCGTTCCGCGGCGAAGGGAAGCTCCGCATGGAGAGCGCCGAGTGGGGACTCGAGCGGCTGCGGGACTCGGCGGATACGGTGATCACGATCCCGAACGACAAGCTCCTCGACTTGGTGCCGAGGATGTCCATCAACCTGGCGTTCAAGTTCGCGGACGAAGTCTTGATGCGGTCGATCAAGGGCCTGACGGAGATCATCACGAAGCCCGGGCTCGTCAACCTCGATTTCAACGACGTGAAGACGATCATGAAGGGTGGCGGCGTCGCGATGATCGGCCTGGGCGAGAGCCAGGCGATGGGCGAGAACCGCGCGCACGAGGCAATCGAGGAGGCGATCAATTCGCCGCTCCTCGAGGTCGACGTGACGACCGCGCACGGCGTACTGATCAACGTGACCGGCGGGAACGACATGACGATCGCGGAGGCGGAGCGCGTCGCCGAGGTCGTGCAGGAGAAGGTGTCCCCCACCGCGCGAATCATCTGGGGCGCGACGGTGGACCCCTCGCTCGAACACACCCTTCGGGTGATGCTCGTGGCCACGGGCGTGCGCTCGAAACAGATCGTCGGCCGCAGGGATCCCGCCGAGGAGCGTGCCCGCGTCGGTGTCGACGTCATCCGATGAGCCGGGATCGGGCGACGCCCGTGGTGCCGCGTTCCGCGCATCCGGAAAGGCTTATTAACGCCCCTCCTTTACGTGCCACCCACGGCTGTTTCGGGCTCGTGCTTCGACGGCCGGAGGCCGGACCATGGATTCCATCGTGAGGGAGGTCATCACCCGGGCGCCTGAGGAGCCCCGAGTGCCCGAGACTCCCACGCAGCGGATCGGCGTCACGACGGAGGACGCCGAGCTCGAGCGGATCCTCGCGAGCCTGCGGACGAACATCAAGATCGTCGGGATCGGCGGAGGAGGGTCGAACACGATCGACCGTCTCGTCGAGGCCGGGATTGTCGGCGCGGAGCTCTACGCGGCGAACACGGACGCGCAGCATCTCCTGACGATTCGCTCGCCTCACAAGCTGCTCCTCGGCCGGCGGGTGACGCGCGGCCTCGGGGCCGGCGCGCTGCCGCAGGTCGGCGAGGAAGCCGCGCGGGAGGCCGCGGACGAGATCCGTGCGGTCTTGCACGGCGCGGACATGGTCTTCATCACGTGCGGCCTCGGAGGCGGCACCGGCACGGGCGGCGCCCCAATCCTGGCGCAGCTTTCGAAGGAGGCGGGAGCCCTCACGATCGCGATCTGCACGTTCCCGTTCCGAGCGGAGGGAGCGATTCGCGCGGAGAACGCGGAATACGGGCTCGAGAAGCTGCGCAATTTCGCGGACACGGTGGTTGTGATTCCGAACGACAAGCTCCTCGAGATCGTCCCGCGGCTCTCGCTCAACAACGCGTTCAAAGTGGCCGACGACGTCCTCATGCGGGCGATCAAGGGGATCACGGAAGTGATCACGAAGCCCGGCCTCGTCAACCTGGACTTCAACGACATCAAGACGATCATGAAGGGCGGCGGCGTCGCGATGATCGGCCTGGGCGAGAGCGACAGCGACAACCGCGCGGAGGAGGCGATCGAGGCCGCGATCAACTCACCCCTCATCGACGTGGACATCAGCTCGGCCACGGGCGCCCTGGTCAACGTGACGGGCGGGAACGACATGAGCGTGTCCGAGGCCGAGAAGGTCGCCGAGATCGTCCAGGGCCGCATCAGCCCCAACGCGCGGATCATCTGGGGGGCGGCGGTCGATCCGACCCTACAGCACAAGCTTCGGGTCATGCTCATCCTGACCGGCGTGCGATCAAAGCAGATCCTCGGACCCGGGGAGCACCTCCGCGGTCGAGAGGTGGGCGTCGACATCGTGCGCTGAGGACGGACCATTCATGGCGGGCATCGTTGACAAGAGCTGGGAGGTCCAACGTCGCATCGAGGAGCGAGCGAAGCGGCTCGGGAAAGGCAAGTACGGCCGTGTCCTGAAGATGGCCCGCAGGCCGACGTCGGACGAGTACAGCAAGATCGTCCTCATCACGGGCCTCGGCATCCTCGGGATCGGGCTCCTCGGCTTCGTAATCTACTGGATCATGCGATACGGAGGGGGCTTTCTCACCGGGCTCTTCGGGAGCCCGTGAGGACGGGGACGGCCATGGGACTGCTCGATGACCTGTCGAAGGCCCCGAAGCCCGAACCGAAGGCGGAAGAGCGCCCCGCGCCGGGCCACTACGGCGTGAAGCTCGAGCTGCCGGAGGAGAAGGTCACCCTCAACGCAGGCCAGTCCAAGGAGTACGAGGTCAAGGTCACGAACACGGGGACGGAGGACGACACGGTCCAGCTGCGGTTCGATCTTGTGTACGGCTCCGAGCTTCCGGAGCCGCCGGAGTGGATTGTGAAGGTCTGGGGCGTCGAGGAGAAGGTCTGGGACGTGACCTATTCGAAGGTCACGGAGAAGGAGTTCATGCTCATCTCGGAGGGCGTACGGGAGATCACGCTCTCGATCACCTGCCCGAAGGGGGCCCGGTTCGGGGACCGGCTGAACGTCGTCGTGAACGCAATCTCCAAGGCGGACCCGACCGCGTTCGACGCGAAGACTCTGAGCTTCACCGCACGACAGGCGGTCATCGCCGTGAAGTCCTCGATCGGCCATGAACGCGCCGTCGCGGACGCCATCTATGCCCGGGCGAAAGGCAAAGACCTCGGCGTCTTCTCGGTCCTCGTGCCCGCGAACCTTCGCGGGTACGTCCTCGTGGAGTCGATGAATCCGGACCGCCTAGAGGAGGTCGTCCGGGGCATCCGGCGGGCCCGCGGCGTCGTGAAGGGCGAAGGCGAGTCACGCGGCATCGCGTTCTCCGACATCGATCTCTACCTCACTCCGAAGCCGATCGTGAGCGGGATCATGGAGGGCGATATCGTCGAGCTCGTCGCGGGGCCATTCAAGGGCGAGAAGGCCCGGGTGATGAAGATCGACGAGACGAAGGAAGAGATCACCGTCGAGCTGTTCGAGGCGATGGTAAGGATTCCCGTGACGGTCCGCGGGGACCATGTGCGCGTGCTGCAGAAAGAAGAGGAGAGGTAGCCTTTTTCGCAGCCGTCAGTCCCCTCGCTCGAGCACGAACACCGTGCGGTAGGTCCGCCCGAAGTCGAGGAGGCCATCGAGCCAGCCGAGGACGCGAAGCGGTCGGTGTGCGACATCCACGGCAATCCGACTCGTCCACCACACCGCGAGGTTCAGATTGGGGATTCGCTCGACGGACCAAGCGGGCGGGACCGCTCGGAGGATGTCCTCCTCGCGCGGCAGGCTCCGCTCGAGATGCTCCACCAACCATGGGTTCGCGGTCCCCTGAAGGGCCTCCAGGACGCGGCGATGCCGCGCTTCGGCGCGGGCGCTGCCGTCGCACGGACACGCCAGGAAGACGCGTTCCCGCGCGACCCTCGTCGCCTCGGCGATGAGCCGGCCGCGGAGGTCCGGGGGAACGTGTTCCAGGACATCGACGGCGACGACGGCGTCGAAGGAGCGATCCGAGAAGGGGAGGCGAGTGCCCGTCGCCCGGACGAACGCTTCCCCCGGCCCGAACCGCGCAGGCGGGACGAGGTCGCAGGTGACCATTGGAATGTCTAGGAGGCGGACGAGTCCAACTTCGCCGCGCCCGATCTCGAGGATGCGCTCTCCCTCCCGGAGCCGCCTGAGGATCGGTCCATACCTCAGCGGAACGTCCGGGTCCAGTCCCGGGAAGAGCCGTTCGACGCGGTCCCAATCGATTCGGCTCGCCGCACCGCTTCGGATGCCCACGGCCTCCCATCGGGCGGTTGCTACATGAGGCTTCTCCGACCCGCGCGGGAGCGTCGAAATGTTTATGAGTGGCGGCTCAGTGGGGCGGCGGCACCGAGGCTCCCTCCATGCCGGAAAAACTCGAAGTCCTCGTCGACGGCGGCAAGGCCACGCCGGGCCCGCCGCTGGGCCCTGCCCTGGGCCCGCTCGGGGTGAACATCGTCGAGATCCTCAAGGCAATCAACGAGAAGACGAAGCCCTTCGAGGGGATGAAGGTCCCTGTCACCTTGCTCGTCGACCCGAAGACGAAGGCCTTTTCGATCGAAGTTGGAACCCCGCCAACGTCCGCGTTGGTGCAGAAGGAAATCGGGATCGAGAAGGGGTCCGGCGATCCAGGGAAGACCCGCGTCGGCAATCTCTCCCTCAGCCAGGCGATGAAGATCGCGAACATGAAGAAGGACTCGATGCAGGGGAAGTCCCTGAAGGCCCGCGTGATGGAGGTCGTCGGCACGTGCGTCTCGATGGGCGTGACGGTCGACGGCAAGGCGGCGAAGGACGTCGCAAAGGAGATCCAGTCGGGCAAGTACGACGCCAAGCTCTCGGGCTGAGGCGCCTCAGCGGTTCGTCGGCAGACGACGGCGCACGCGCTTCGTCATGTGATCGAGGTCTTGGAGCATCGCCTCGAGCTGCATGCGCACGTAGTCCGCGTCGCCAACCCAGAGGCCCTGGAGCCGCTCCCCGACGAGCGCGCCGTCGCGGTAGAAGCTGTTCACGATGAACACCTGCTCGTCGTTCGGGAAGACGAACGTGTGGGCGAGGCGCGTGGCCGGGAGCGGTCGTGCGGGGAACCGAAGCTGGACGCGGAGGTTCGGGCTGAGTAGTCCTCCGAGGGCGCCGATGTCCTTCCGGTTCGCTTCGTTCAGGACCATCCGCACGAGCCGCCGAGAGCGGCCGAGGGCGTCCACGAGGAGGCGGAGGATCTCGGGAGCCACTGGAAATGGGCTCGCGCAGAGGACCTGGCTCTTGCTCGCGAGCACGATCTCCCGCAGCTTGCGGCCCACGCTCTCCGCGCCTTTGTAGATCCACACGTCGCCGCCCGCATCGCGATTCTGCGGCACAATCACGTCCTCGAGGCTGCCGACGACCTCGGCGGCCGCGACGAGGTCGTCCGTGCGGTTTTGCCTCGCCTCCTCGGCCACGATCCGCGGGGCGCGGGCGCGATATCGATTCGGCCGCTCCTGGGACACTTCGATCCACCCCTTCGCCTGGAGGGATTGTAGGATGCGATAGACCGCCGGGTACTGGACGCGGAGGAGCTGGCTCACCTGCTGAGCGGTCGACACGCCGTTCTTCAGGAGACAGACGTAGGCGGAGGCCTCTTTGCCCGTCAGGCCGAAGTGCTCGAGCGCGCGCAGTGCTTCCTCCTCCCGCATCGTCCCGGAGAAACGCGCCGGCCTACAAAAGCCTGTGCTGGATTATCAGCTCTGCAATGATAATCGCTCCAGAATGCTGGGTCGCTCACTCGCCCCGCACTCGTCGGAGATTTTTCGAGGGCCGAGCCCGCAAGCCTTATGTAGGACCCGTTCTTTCGTCGCGTCCCCTTGCAGGAGGCCATGCACGCCGCGAGCACTGCGGGAGGCGAATCCCTTTGGCGGAGAAGCGCACGGTCGAGACGGTGAAGAAGGCCCTGGAGGCCGCGAAGCCTCGAGCCTTCAAGGAATCCGTCGAGGTCGCGATCAACCTGAGGGATGTCGACTTATCCGTTCCGAAGAACCGCGTGGATGACGAGGTCGTCCTGCCGCGCGGGCGCGGCAAGGAAATCAAAGTGTGCGTCTTCGCCTCCGGCGAGCTCGCGCTCAAGGCGAAGGCCGTGGCGGACCTCGTGATTCAGCCGCAGGAGATCGAGGAGTACGCGGGGAACAGGGTGAAGGCCCGCACCCTCGCGCGCGATTTCGACTTCTTCATCGCCGAGGCGCCGCTGATGCCGATAATCGGCAAGCGGCTCGGTGTCGTGCTCGGCCCGCGCGGCAAGATGCCGCGCCCCGTGCCCCCGACCGCGGATCCGACCAACATGATTCGGAACATGCGGAATACGGTCCGGATGCGGAGCAAGGACCGACGAACGTTCCACGCGCCGATCGGCACGAGGGACATGGCCGCGGAGGACCTCGCAGAGAACCTCGATTTCCTCCTGCGGCGCCTGGTGGGGAAGCTCGAGCGAGGACAATTCAACATCCAGTCAGCCTACGTCAAGACGACGATGGGGCCGGCCGTGAGGTACCTGTGAGGTTGTACGGATGGCCCACGTCGCTCCTTACAAGAAGGCGGTCGTCGACGAACTCGTCCGGCGTTGCCTCTCCAGCCAGGTCGTCGGCGTCGCGAGCATCCAGGGAATTCCGGCGCCGCAGTTCCAGGCAATCCGGCAGCGGCTCCGGGGACGCGCGACGATCACGGTTTCGAAGAACAACCTCCTCCGCCTCGCCCTCGAGCAGGCCGCCGCGAAGAAGCCGCACTTGAACGAGCTCGCAGAGGCGATCGAGGGACAGACTGCTGTCGTCACGGCGGAGCTGAACCCGTTCAAGCTCTTCCGCGAGCTTGAGGCCACGAAGACCCGGGCGCCCGCGCGGGGCGGCGAGGTCGCACCCGAGGACATCTGGGTTCGCGAAGGGGAGACGCCCTTCAAGCCCGGGCCCGTCGTGGGCGATCTGCAGAAGGCCGGTGTCCCGGCGGCCATCGAACGCGGGAAGGTCGTGGTCAAGAAGGACAAGCTCATGGTCAAGGCGGGCGACCGAATCCCGCGGGAGCTCGCGGGCGTCCTCGCGCGACTGGACATCTTTCCGCTCGTCGTGGGACTGGACCTGAAGGGCGCGCACGAAGGCGGCATGGTCTTCCGCCGGGACGCGCTCGCCGTGGACGATGTCGCGGTGCGGGCCCAGCTTGTCGTGGCAGGTATGGGGGCCTTCAACCTCGCGATGTTCATCGGATATCCGACGAAGGCGACGATCGTCCCGCTCCTGACCTTCGCCCACGCGAAGGCCCTCGGCCTCGCGGTGGAGTGCGGCTTCCCGACGAAGGGAACCGTGAAGTTCCTGTTGGCGAAGGCCCAGGCGCAAGCGCTCGCGTTGGCGAGCCGTGTGCCGGAGGCCACGGAGGGGTCCACGAAACAAGGCTAGCTCGGAGCATGAGACTCAAGGGAGGTGACAACGCATGGAGTATGTCTATGGGGCGCTGGTCCTGCACGCGGCCGGCAAGCCGGTGAGCGAGGACAACCTCACGAAGGTCCTCACGGCCGCCGGCGTGAAGGTGGACGCAACGCGCGTGAAGGCCTTGATCGCCGCGCTGGAAGGCGTGAACATCGACGAGGCGCTGAAGGCCGCCGCCGCGATGCCTGCCGCCGCTGCCGCGGCCGCACCCGCAGCCGAGAAGAAGGAAGAGAAGAAGAAAGAGGAGAAGAAGGAAGAGGAGAAGGTCTCGGAGGAAGAGGCCGCTGCGGGCCTGGGTGCGCTCTTCGGCCTGTAGGCCGTGGTCCGCACCTCACCTGCTTTTCCATTTCCTTCGCGGGGTAGCGAGAGCGCTAGGTGGGGTACATCACTAACCCCTTCTCGACCTCTGGGTCCAAGAAAGGTAACGCCGTTGGAGCATTTCTCGAAGCACCTTGGCTCTCTCGTCTTCGACGCCAAGACTTGGCCTTCCTGAAGGACCACCGTCGAAGCGCCCGCGCGCGCGTCTCGAGGCCGCGAGATGTCCGCCTCGCGCACGAGACCGAGGGGGAGCTGGCGACCCTCCCGGCGGGGACCCGGTTCGCCGAACTGCTCGCGCGGGATGGTGAGAGCTCGACGCCTTGAATGAGGCCCTGGCTGAACCTTGAGCTCGCGCGACGGGCGGTCCCGCACCTCCTTCGAGGTCATCCGCCGCTTAGCCAACCACATCCACGATGAACGCGCCCAGAACAAGCACCGCGGTGAGGTAGAGCTGACGAACCCTTTCCCGTCCCTCCGGCGGCTTCGTCCGGTACAGGCGCATGAAGATGTAGGCGACCGTTGCGGCCTGAGACAAACGTAGGGTGAAATACTTGACCTATGCGTGTTCGGGCAAACCTCACGAAGGCGCGAACCCTATGCCGACTCAGAGATCAAACAACACGGAGGATGCGCTCCGGGCGGCGCAGGAGATCCTCACAACCGATGGGCAGGACCTGCGGTCCCTGCTCTACCGGGATATCCTCCTCAATGCGCTGAAGTGCAAACGAGACGAGCTCGATATCCTCGACCTCAAGGTCATCAATCGGGCCGTCGCGGAGTTCCGACACGCCGCGCGCGTCTTCAAGCCGTACCGCGGGGTCCGCAAAGTCTCCATCTTCGGATCAGCCCGAGAGAAGAAGGGCAGTCCCTCCTACGAGCTGGCCGTGAGACTCGGCCGCTCGCTGGTCGAGAGAGGCTTCATGGTCATCACCGGGGCGGCAGAGGGCATCATGAGGGCGGGGATCGAAGGGGCGGGACCCGAGAACAGTTTCGGCGTGAACATCCTCCTGCCCTTCGAGAAAGGGCCCGCCACGATCATTCAGGACGACCCCAAAGTGGTCCGCTTCAAGTACTTCTTCACGCGCAAGGTGTTCTTCGTCATGGAGGCCGATGCCGTCGCGCTGTTCCCCGGCGGCTTCGGCACGCACGACGAGGGGTTTGAAGTGCTGACCCTGCTCCAAACGGGCAAAGCGCCGCCCATGCCCGTGGTCCTCATGGAACCTCCGGGGGAACGGTACTGGGAGACCTGGGACCAATTCATCCGGCAACAGCTGCTCGCCCGCGGCTTCCTGTCGCCGGAAGACCTCACCTTGTATCGGATCGCGCATTCCTCTGAGGAAGCGGCCGACTGGATCGCATCCTACTACTTCACCTACCACTCCGTGCGCCAGGTCGGAAACCGTCTCGTCATCCGCATGGAGAAGGAGCTCTCGGACGATCACATCTCGATTCTGAATAAGACGTTCCGCGATCTCGTGGCGTCGGGCAAGATCTCCAAGACGTCTGCCTTGCGCCAGGAAGCGGACGAACCGAACCTGCGGTCGAAGCCCCGGATTGTTTTCTCCTACGACAGGGGTCGCGCGGGTCGCCTGAATGAGATGATCTTGGCAATCAACCGTCTGGGCCGCACCGTGTGACCTTTCGTCGCTCCGTGTAGGGTGCCGCGGTCCCGTCGGCGAGGGCCGCTTCTCGCTACAAGGCCGGTCGCGCGGATGCCATGGAGCATTCGGATGCGTCGCATCGCTTGGGGGATGCGGTGATGAACCTCCCGGCCGAAGAATCCCGCAACCGCACCTAGGATCGATGCGCCCTAGGCGGAAGAGACCACGCGCAATGAAGACGAACCGGATCGCCCAATTCGCCGGAGCAAGATGCCCAGCAGTGCGCCCGAAGCGATGAGCACGACAATCCCGAAGCTGGGGAGAAAGCGTGATTATCCGGCAGCGTGACGGGAGAGAGGAGCTCGCAAGTCCGGGCCGAACCACGCGTACAGCCCGATCGGCAGGAGGCTGGCGAGGAAGGCCACGTAGATCCACGTTCCGGGACCGCCCCAGTTGGCCTCTCCGGAATATCGAGCGAGGGCCACGAGCGCGAAGAGTGCGAAGAGGGTGAAACCGCTTCCGACGGGCCGGAGCCGAAGGAGGTCGTCTTCCCACAGGGCGTGGAACGTGATCACGGCGTTCCCGAGGAGCCAAGCTCCGATCGCACGCGCGGTCAGGAGGGTGAGCGTCCAGGGCCAGACGACGAGCGCGTTGCCCGGAACGAGAAACAGGGAGAGACCCGCGACGGCCATCCCTCCGCCCTCCACGAGGAGCGCGATGCGGAACCAGGCCGGGAGGCGCTTCTCGCGGGGAGGATCCCCGCCCGGAGTGCGTCGCTGCACGAGCGCCGCAACGAGCATCGCGACGGGGACTCCCGCATAAATCGCGAGCCAGAACCACGCCGCAGCCCGCGGGATCGGATCGGGACTGGAGAAGTGGAAGCGGTCAACATGCACAAGCGTCACGACGAGGGTGAGCGTAGTGAACGTCCACACGGCCGGGACCGCGATCCGGGCCTTTGCCCAGTGCCTTTGTCGGGCCGCGAGGAACTCCACGGGGACCGCGGACCAGTACGCCGCCCCGAGGGAGGCGGCCGTGAGCGGCGGGAGGACGGTCCAGGCGAAGTAGGTCGCCGTCTGTTCCGTGAGGACGAAGAGCTGGAATCCCGCGAGGAAGACGAGCAGGCTGGCGGCGTACAGGAGGATTCGCATCCACGTGTTCAGAAGACGCACGCCGTGGGAATCGTCCCGTTCCGCCATCCTGGAGCTCGGGCCCGCGTATCCGCCAGGGGAGATATGAAGACGGCTCCCGCGGCCCCGCGAGAAGAATCGATCGCCCACCAACTGATCGAAGCGTGGGTCTCACCGACTGCAGATCACGGTGCTCATGGAATCGACGTCGATGCGTCTGGCCCGGCCTGCGATCCTCCTTACGTCCCTCCGTCCCGGTCGGGCACCGATGCCACGATCAGGAGATTCGAGGACCGCGGGCCGGTCGGGGCCGTGGTTCGAGAACGGTGGTTGGTACTCGTTCCTGAGTCGGGAACGGCAGCTTTTTCTAGAACCGCGGGGCAAGCTTCCATGAGAGTGAAGGCAGGTGATCACCATGACGAACGAGAAGGATGCATCGGCCGAGTCCCGTTCTTTGACCGGGCGCCCTCTGGGTAGCCCGCAGATCCACGCGCACCGAGCACCGACGCCGCAAGCCTGCGGTTGTGACCTCCCCGTGGCCTTCGACGTGGAAAAGCACGAATTCTTTTGCATCGGCTGCGGCTGCTCGAACGAATGCGCGTGCCGACGATCCCGGCTCACGTCCCCCGCCCGCCCGGTAGGCGTCGCATAGGCGAGCTGCGAACCGCGTCGCGGGATTCCTCCCGTGCGACCCCCAATCAGGACGAGGATCTGCCGGTCCCGGACGAGGTCCGCGCGGGCGCGGACCTGCGGGGTCGAATCCGTTACGGTTTTGACATCGGCCGCACTCGACCGGTCCATGCTCGAACCCGAAGTCCCCGTCGGGGAGAAGCCGGCGCCCTCGGCGAAACCGGCAGTCCCCCACGCGGCCGTCCTCGCCGATGCCAAGATCACGATCGACGCCCCGGTCTTCAAAGTGTTCGCGGCGCTCACGAATCCATAGAGGGCCCCGAGCGCGAAGAACGGCAGGGCGAGGATCGCGGGCGTCCCAGCGAGCCCCCAGGCGAGGGCCAGGGTGAGGGCGCTCGCAAGGCCAACAATGGCCAGGTAGGGATTGGCTCTCCGGCCCCGGCCGCGTGCCCTCAAAACCGCCAATCCAAGCCACGCTCCGGTCGCGGGTGGTGCGCTCGAGACAAGAGCCCGCTCCCCACGGCTTGGATTACTATGTGGATAGTTATTATCTTATCCCTAGATTCGTGCAACCACGGCAGCTTTGGACGACTGCCATGTTCAGTCCCATAACCGTGGAAGCACGGTGGGGAGGGGAAGCGTTCAGGCTCCGCCCTTCTTCGCGGCTTCCTGGGCCTTCTTCGCCCGCTCTTTCGCCGTGTGGCCGGTCGCGGCCTCGAGAAATCGGTTGTTCCGCGTGATCGTCTCCGTGGCCAGGGCGTCGGGCACGCCGGGCTTCATCGTCAGGTCCACGAAGAGCTGCTTGCCATCGGTCCACGCAACGAGCTTCTCGATCGCCCCGAAGGACGCGACGACCTTGCCGTCCTCCACGGTCGCGGACCCGAACGCCTCCGCGGCGAGGACCCGCAGCCTGTCCCCCTCGAGGTTCTTCCCGTGCCCCCGTCGAAGCTCGTAGGCCCGCATCGCCCGGCCCGAACGGTGCAAGGGGTATGAAGATTGCGACGTGGTTACCGCCCCCAAGACCCTCGAGGGGCGGGCCTGCGCCCGGGCCCCGCGGGAAGAGGAGAGTCGGGAGTGGAGTTCCCCGTTGAGGCATCGGCAGCTCCACTCCCGTACGCGGCCGAGTCGTCGATCGGATAGCCTTACCCGTTCACCACCGCGATCGTCCCCGTCATGGAGCTCGCGGTGGTCATCGCCGGATCATCGCAGGGGGCCATGCAGTTCCCGACGTACTGCCCCGGTGCGGCGAAGACGACTGTGGGGCCGAACACTGTGGGCGTCTGGTCCGGGGCCGCGGGACGTTGATGTCGCAGGTGGACCGTCCCACGGTGAAGGTGTGGGCCGCCTCGGTCGCGGGAACGCTGCCCAGGACGGCGCCGCTCGCGTTGGCGTTCGTCGCGGTCTCGGTCCCGCCGACCGCGTCCCGCACCTCGGCGAAGGTCGGATCGATCGGGTTGGTCCCGTTGTCGTAGCCCGTGATCTGATGATGACCGGGGCGTTCCTGGGCACGGTGAAGTGGGCCGGGAAGTAGTCGTCCAGGCCCGTGAAGGGGTTGTGGGTCATGGGAAGATACAGCTGGTCCGTCCCTCTCGCCCTCGACCTAAGGGTATGCGCGGCGTCGGACGGTTCCTGCATCCGGTCAGAGGTCGAGAAGCTCCTCCCGGACGTCCACGCCCCTCTCCTTGAGTCGCCGAAGATAGCTCTCCGTGGACAGATGTTCCGGGATCACGATGCCTTTCTGCCGGACCTCCCCATCGAGGAGCATCTCGGTCGCAATCGCGCCTCCCGTGCCAACGAGGTACCCGGTCGCGTTCGTGGCATGGCGGCGGTAGGTGTCCTCGTGGGAGGCCATAGTCCACATCCTCGCTTTCACCTTCCGACCGTCCTTGAGGCCCGTCACCTCGACGACGAAGCACGTGTCCCCACGGATCCGGTCCGTGAGTTCGGCCGGGGAGGGCATCGCGGCCGCGATTACGTCCATCGGCCGGACGCGGACCCCCCTCACGTCGATGGCCTCGCGCCGAAGCAATCCCAGCTTCCGGAGGATCGCGGCCGCCTGCACCAGCGCGTCGTCCACATGGATATTGAAAGAGGCGTGCCTCAAGGACGGGATGCCCATGGGGAGGAAGTAGGTCTCGTCGTGGTTCGTCTTGTAGACCGTGAGGGGACCGATCGGCTCCGGGAATGCATACGTCCGGCGCTCGCTCATGGGCGGGACGAACTCGATCTTGCCGTCGACGAATACGGCTGCGGGGACGCTCATCTCGTCGAGGAGATCGACCGGCGACCAGGTCGAGAAGAACTCCAGTCCTTCCACGGACGCGGTGTCTCCGTCGAAGACGTGCGCCTCGTCCGCCCGGTCGAGCCTGCGCGCCGCGTGCATCGCGAACACGTCGGAGATTCCGGGCTCCATGCCCATGCCGAGGAGGGCCGTGATGCCCCCTCCGCTGCATACGTCCGAGGCCCGATCGAAGTCCGGGCCTGTGCCGTCGAAGGGCATCCCGAAATCCACATAGTCGGTTCCGACCCTCGCGGCGGTCTCCAGGACGATCCGGTTGAGCCGCCAAGGCATCGCGGCCACCACGACGTCGCACTCCTTGAGCAGCTTCGCCAAATGCGTCGGGTCCGTACCGTCCACAGTCCGGACCATGGCCTTGTCGCCTGGGATGCGTGAGGCCAGGGACTCCGCGGCCTCGGTCTTCCGGTCGGCGAGGATTAGGTGGTCCACGTTGGGGTGTCTCGCCACCTGCTCCGCACACACGAGCCCGCAGACGCCGCATCCCAGTTGGACGATGTCCATGCTCTCGCCGGATCCTCTCGGTGGGACCGTTGTCGGACGCTCGGTGTCCACCGGTGTTCCGTCGGAATTCGGGGATCGCATATAACGATTTCACGAGGACTGGTGTGGCGAGGCTACCAAGACGATGCGAAGCGGCCACGCCGGCCCCACGGCCGCGCTACGACTCGATCAACGCCAACGGGTCCGCGGCGGTGAGCATGAACGGTTGGAGATCGCAGTACGCCTTCCACAGGTCCCTGCATTCGCACGAGAGATCGTCGAACGAGGAGCGAAGCCCGAGGGAGAACTCCTCGAGCGCATCGATCACTTTCCGGTCGCAGGCGCCGCAGTTGTGGGCGCCGCGGGCCATGCCGCCCGCGGTCGGATGGCACTTCACGTGAGCCTTGAGGTCCCGCGTGCGCTCGAGGACCTCGACGACAGACCAGAGCCACGGCGGGCGGTACTCCCCGCGGCGGAACAGGCGCTCCACGAGGGTGCGGCCCTGCACGTTCACCGGGTTGAAGGAGATCGTGTCGCTGTGCGGGTCGGCCTCGTGCCCCGACGCGACCGCGTCCTCGATTGCCTCGCGCTCCGTGAGGAAAGGCGGTTTGATCAATAGGTACGTCTTCACACTCGCTCCGACGTCGTGACATAGAGCCGCGGCCTTCGCGTGCTCCTTGAGCCCCCACACCTTGTTCACGGCGTACTGCAGCACGCGATCGTTCGTCGACTCCAGCCCGAAGGCCACCTCGAATTCGTCCACGAACGCCATCGCGTGCTCGAGCTGCTCCCGCCGCAGGAGGTGGCTCAGCGTCTCCACGATGACCTTGTCGCAACGGTCCCCGAGCTCCCCCAGGATCCGCTCGCGGATCTCCGGGGAGACCTCGTGGTCGTCGAAGAAGTTCCCCGAGGTGTAGACCTTGACCATGGGCTGCCCGGTGTGCTTCGCCAGGACTGCCTCAAGCTGATGCTCGAGGTCCGCCGCGGAGACCTCCTGGGCCACGTCGTTCACGTAGCCGCACATGGAGCAGCCGCTCGCCCGGGCCCAGTAGCAGCCGCGGGTGCGGAAGATGATCACCCATGCATCGACGACCTTCCCGTGGAGGAGGTCCTTCTCCGTCCACGTGGAGATGTACTCTCGCGGGTCGAATTCCCGAGGCCGACGCTCATCTTTCACGATCTGCTGGAGCCGCATGGGCCCCCGCGCCAGAGGGCGCGACCGGAAAAAGGTTTGGTCCCTACGGCCGCTCCTTCAAGGCCGCGAGGGCGAGGAGCATCCCGACGGCGAGGAACAAGAGTCCCCCGAACTGGAAGAGGAACGCATAGTCCCGCTCGACGGCGATCCCGAGGTTCACCGAGAACACGGCGGGCACCTCGACGAGGACTTCATAGACGACCCAGAGGGCGAGTCCGAACGCCGCCAGGGAAATCCCGCTGGACGGGCTTCGATGACGGTGTGCAACGGTGGCTTTCGTCTCGACGAGGAGCGCAGGCCTCGCGGCTTCCGCCGCCGCTGGAACCCCCTTCGGCGGGGGCAGATCCGCGGGCGCGTACCCACGGCAGGAATCGCACCACCATCGGCGGTACCGGTCGATCCATCGCATCGTCGCGCCGCACGTCGGGCATGCGTTCTTCGGAGCCATCGCGGGCGCATAGGACTTGCACGAGTAGCAGTACCAGCGATTGTACTGGGAGACGTATTCGAGTTCGCGCCCGCACGTCGGACACGGATGCTCGACCTTCGTCGGGGGCGACGGCGCAGCGGGCGGCGCGGCGGGCTCGACCACCGGCTGTGGGACGATCTCTTCCTTCGTTTTCGGCGCGGCCTCGTGGACCATCTCCGGGACGACCTCGACCTTCGGCTCCGGCGGCTTTTCCTCCTGGATCACGATTGCGGGTGCGGGCGTGGCGATGGGGCCCTCCCGCCGCTCGACGAAAGGTTCGAGCTTGAGTTCCGGGACCGCCTCGGGAGGGACGGCCTCCGGCGCGGGCTCCGACTCGGCCTTCGATTCTGGCTCCAGGGGCTCCGGACGCGCTTCGCCCTCGAGCTCATCGAGATAGCTCAGGAGCCGCTCGCGAAGCTGCTCCTTCGTCCCGCTGGGGTCCAGGTCGTAGGCCTTGCAGAGGTCCATGAGGATCGGTTTCCTCGCCCCAAGGATTTCGTCGCGGACGAGCGGAGGTTTCGTCACCGCCGCGGGTGCTTCGACCACCCGCACCTCCCTCGAGATCTCTTCGAGCTTGCGTGTGGGCGGGATCGTCATGAGAGCGGACGGGACGGGCGACGCGGCTGGCGCGGACGGCTCCGCTGGCGTCGCGACCGCCGGCATCTCCGCCTCCGGTGCCTCCGGCGGTTTTTCCGTCGGAATCTCTTTTGGCGGCTCCGGAGTTGCTGCCGGACCCACGGTCGGTCCCTCCACGGGCGGGGGATAGATTCCGCACCGGAAGCAGTAGAGGCGATCGTACTGGACGATGTACGAGAGGATGCCCGCGCAGTTGGGGCACTTCTTCTCGCCCTTCGCGCCGTAGCCCTCCGGCGCGTACTGATGACAATGGTAGCAGAAGTGCCTCTGGTACTGTGCGAGGAACGTGAGTTCAGCAGCGCACGTCGGACAGGGGAGGGGGCTCACGCGTCGGTTCGGACGCCAGGCGACGCGAATAAAGGCTTTTGCCCGGTTTCCAAAATTGAGAGTTACGGGCTTGGCGGACGGATGAACCGACCGAGAAACCCTTTTACGTCCCGCGTCGATGGGCTCGGTGCGCCACCATAGCTCAGACGGTAGAGCAGCCGCCTTGTAAGCGGCAGGTCGGGAGTTCGATTCTCCCTGGTGGCTTCTGCAGGGACGCCGGCAATCCGGTGCCCGGGAGAATCTTTAACCCCGCGCGCTCCATCCCGCGACGAGGGAGTCCTTGAAGATCGAGATTTTCGACATGGAGCGATGGCAGTCCACGTACGAGCACTCCGTGGACTATGACCTCGCCGAGAGCGGCGTCCACCCGCTCACCGGCCGAGAGCTGCTCGGCAGCGACGAGGCGATCGCGCGCTTCCTCGATTCCCGCCTCGGCTATCCCCCGTCCGAAGGGACCCCAGAGCTCCGGGCGACGATCGCGGGGATGTACCGCGGTGCGACCGCGGAGAACGTCCTGGTCACGAACGGCTCCTCGGAGGCCAACTTCGTCGCCGCGTGGCGTCTCTTTGAGAAAGGGGACGAGGTCGTCCTCATGCTCCCGAACTATGCGCAGATGTGGGGGCTCGCGCGCACCTGGGGCGTCCGCGTGAAGCCGCTCTGGCTTCGGGAGGAGATGGGATGGCAGTTTGACGTCGAGGATCTGAAGAAGGCGGTCACGAAGAAGACCACGATGATCCAGGTCTGCAACCCGAACAATCCGACGGGCGCGGTCATGGCCGGGGAACAACGCAAGGCCCTCCTCGATGCGGCCGAGGACTCGGGCGCGTGGCTCGTCTCCGACGAGGTCTATCTAGGGGCAGAGCGGGAAGGGCCGACGACGGAGTCGTTCTGGGGCGCGCACGAGAAGACGCTGATCATGAACGGCCTGAGCAAGGCCTATGGCCTGCCGGGGCTCCGCATCGGCTGGGTCGTGGGGCCGCGCGCCACAATCGAGGAGTTCATGGCCTACCATGACTACCTCACGCTCACCCCGACGATGCTCTCGGACCGCCTCGCGCGGATTGCGCTGGAACCGAGGCGCAGGGAGGCGATCCTTGCGCGGACTCAAACCATCCTGCGGAAGAACTACCCCGCGCTCCGGGACTGGATCGAGGCGCAGGGCTCGCAGTTCTCCCACGTGCCGCCCGCCGCGGGCGCAATCTGCTACCTCCGCTATGCCCTCGCCATGAATTCCTCGGATCTCGCGGAGCGCCTCCGCAAGGAGAAGTCCGTCCTCATCGTCCCCGGGGACCACTTTGGGATGGACGGCTACGTGCGGATCGGGATGGGGCCTCCGACGGAGTACCTCCTCGCGGCCCTCGATCGGTTCGGCGCCCTGCTCCGAGAGCTGAAGGCAGGCCGGGCGAAGTAGGGATGGAGATCCGACTCCTGTTCGAGCGGGACATTCGAGACCTCCTCGGACCGAAGGAAGCCTTCGAGGCGGTCCGCGACGCGTTCGTGCGCCTCTCCAGCGGTCAAGCCGTCCTTCCGGGCGTGATCAATCTGGAGATCCCGGAGACGCGGACCGAGGCGCATGTCAAAGGCGCGTTCCTCCGTACTGCCCCGTTCTTCTCGATCAAGGCTGCGTCCGGGTCGTACGACAATCCATCCCGGGGGTTGCCCGTGGGTGGCGGCCTCTTCCTGGTCTTCGATGCGACCACGGGTCTGCCGAGGGCGATCCTCTTCGACAACGGATACCTCACGGACGTCCGGACCGGGGCCGCGGGAGCCCTCGCCGCGGACCTGCTCGCGAAGCCGCGGATTGAACGCGTCGGAGTCGTGGGAGTCGGGAACCAGGCACGGTACCAGCTCGAGGCGCTGCTGCACGTGCGTCGGCCGAGACGCGTCCTCGCGTACGGTCGCAGTCCGTCCAAGGCAGAGGCGTATGCGCGCGAGATGTCGGCCCTCCACGGAATTCCGGTCGAGGCCGCGGCCTCCGTCGAGCAGGCGGTGAGAGGCGCCGATGTTGTGGTGACGGCCACGCCATCGACGCGCCCCCTCGTCCGGGCGGAATGGGTCCTTCCGGGCACGCACATCACGGCGATCGGCTCCGACGGACCGGAGAAGCAGGAGCTCGACGTTCAGGTCCTCGCGAAGGCGGACAAAGTCGTGGCCGATCACTTGGAGCAATGCCTCCGTCTGGGCGAAATCCACCACGCGGTCTCGAGCGGTGTCCTGCGCAGGGAGGATGTCCACGCGGAGCTCGGCGAGATCGCCGCGGGCCTCAAGGCGGGCCGGACGTCGGACGAGGAGATCACGGTCGCGGACCTCACGGGCGTGGGCGTGCAGGACGCCGCGGTTGCGAACCGCGTCGTGCAAGGCATGCTGGCGCGAAATCTCGGGACCGTTCTCGAGGTGTAGCCGCCGCCTTGGAGTGCGGCGGGCCCCTCCGAGCCGCGCACAAAGCCGATGTCCAGATGCGTCCTCGACGGAAAAGTCGTCACGGTTAAATACCGTGTTATATCTATGACCATTCTGGCCTCTAGAGCCGGGCACGTCCAATGCTGCAACCGCAGGAAGTTGTCGTGGCCAAGCTGTTGCCCACGATCCGTGCCCGGCTGGCCCAGGAGCTCCTCCGGACGTACCACATGAAGCAGGTGGACGTCGCTCGCGCTCTCGGGATCACCCAGGCCGCCGTCAGTCACTACAACACGAAGAGCCGAGGCGTCGACCAGGAGCTGCTTCGACGATTTCCGGAGATCCGGGCGTTCGTGGACGACATGGCGGTGAAGATCTCGAGGGGGATGTCGCGATCCGAGCAGATTTCGAATATCAACCGCTTCTGCTTCGAACTCATGCAGACCGCGCGCTTCTGCGAGTACCACAAGAGGTTCGGGGACATCGACCCGATGTGCACCGCCTGCTTCCCCGAGCCGCCGAGGCCCTAGCCGTCAGTCCGCCGGCATGTCTTTCACGGGCACCCCGTACTTCTTGAGCCACTGGCCGACCGTTGGAGCATCGACCCTCCGGTATGTGGCCCTCTGCCTCCGCTTCGCGAACGCGCGTCGGAGACCGGCGTATGCGTCGAGCCGCGCGCGGATCACCGCATCCGCGTACTCGGAGAACGTCGGGCTGTCCTGATGGGCTGGGGGGCGCCAGCCCGTCGAGCGACGGAGTACCGCGGCCATGATTCTCGTGGCGTTCCAAGGAATCCCTGCGAGGACGTAGCGCATCGGGTAGTTCTGGACGAGGTTCCAGATACGGTTCCGCTCCCCCTGATACGTCTTCCAAATGGCCCGTGGACTCGACGACCCGGAGTATTTGTGGTACACGACGGACCGTGGAGCGAATCGGGCCTCCCAGCCCGCGAGACGGATCCGCCATGCAAGATCGAGGTCCTCGTAGTACGCCACGAAATCCGGGTCGTAGATCCCGACCGTCCCGAGCGCCTCTCGTCGGTAGAGGGCCGCGCCTCCGGAGGGGCCGAAGACGTCGACGGCTTCGTCGAACTGGCCCTCGTCCGCCTCGTTCCACCCCCGATCCACCCCCGCGCCGTCCCTTGTCGCGCAGATCCCCGCGGAGTTGATGACCTTCGGCCGATCCATGAACAGGAGCTTCGAGGAGGCGGTCCCGATCCTCGGGTCCCGTGCGGCCCGGACGAGTTCCGAAAGCCACTCCGGATCCACCCGCGTGTCGTTGTTCAGCGCGACCACATGGGCACACTCGCGGTCCTGCATTGCCGCCTCGAAGCCCGCGTTGCTGCCCCGCGCGAAGTGAAGGTTCTCCGGCAGTTCGACGAGGCGCGCCTCCGGGAACTCGTCGCGCACAAGCGCGGCGGAGCCGTCCGTGCTCCCGTTGTCGACGACGATGACCCGGAACCGGGCATAGGTCTGATCGAAGGCGGCTCGGAGGCAGTCGCGGAGGTACTCCCGACGATTCCAGTTCAGGATGACCACGTACGCCAGGGGATCCATGGTCCGGCCTCGGGATGGGCGGAGAGGATTAGAAGGTGGCGGGCCGTCCTCCGTCCGCCCGCGCCTCGACGATGCGTCCCAGCATCTCTCGCATCCGACTCACGAAGACGCGTTGGTCGAACAATTCGGCACGCGACCTGCAACGGATCCGGAGGGTCTCGAGTCGGGCCGTCGTGGCGCTTCGGACGGCGTCCCGGATCGTGTCGGGCCGCGCGGGCACCAGCCATCCGGTCTCCCCGTGGACCACGCTCTCCTGATAGCCGCCTTCGTCGACCGCGATGACTGCCTTGCCCGAGGCCATGGCTTCCACCGGCGTGAGCCCGAAGTCTTCGTCCTGCGCGGTAGCGACGAGCCCTCGGCAGGTCGCGTACAACTCGAGGAGCCTCGACTCGTCGACCTCCCCGAGGAATTCCACGTTGTCCGGAGGACGGAGGGACCGGATGAACCGTTTCGCGTCGACGCCCATCTGTGGCCCGCCCGCGATGACGAGTCGCTCCCCTGGGAGATTCCGGAAGGCCTCCGCCAGCAGCCCCAGTCGCTTCTCGTGCGAGAGGCGGCTCACGGAGAGCCAGAAGTCGCCTACCCGGTCGAAACGGTACTTCGAGGTGTCCACGGGCGGATAGACGACCTCCGCAATCCGGTGCAGGAACCGGGCGAGACGGCCCGCCACGTTCCGGCTGCTCGCGACGATGTGCTCGACCTTCGAGACCGCGGCCTCGTACCGGGGTCGGGCGCGCTTGATCCAGTTGCGGGCTGCCCAGCGCGCGGGGAGCGGGAGATCGTGGAGGAACGACTCGCGGAGATCGTAGAACACGCGGACGGGCGTGTAGCAGTACCAGAGACTCGGGCGATGCTTCGCGGCCGCGAACACGGCCCAGTTCCCCGAACAGACGTACGCCTCGTAGCCCGGGAGGTCCGCCGCGCGGAACGCGGAGGCCTGTCGCTCCTGTCGGAGGATCGGCGTCGAGGGGACCGCCGCGATCTCGTGGACTCGGACGCCCGGCATCCCGATTCGGGCGGGCAGCTCGGGATCGAGGTCCGTGACGTAGAGATCCGCATCGAGGGCCGAGGCCAGCGTCAGGACGAGACGTTCCCCCCCGCCGATGAATCGCAGATGATCGTGGAGGACCGCGATTCGCATGGGCCCGAGGGCATCCTGCGGCCGACCATAAAGCCCGCGGCTCAGCAAGACCCGTCGCAATCCCAGGCGATGCGGTAAATCTGGCCATACCCGTTGTCGAAGATCTTCACGAACGGAGACTCCGAGAACTTCGCAATGGCTCGCGGGGGCATCGGAACCGCCGGCTCCCAGGGGTAGAGCTGGACGCCGCGTCGGATGTCCTCATCGATCCAGACGTACGCCACGTCCCGCGTTCCCGACGGTACCTCAACACCGACGAGCCCTGGGAGACTGTCGGTGAAGGTCTCCGCAAGGAACGGGAGGCGAGTGCGGTCCCACGTCGCGTCCACTCCTCCGAATCCGAAGGCGAGACTCGACGCGCGGTGGTCCGCCGCGAGGAGTCCGTCGATGTGGTCCTGCGTCCAAACGGCCATGTCGATCGCGGCGGGTCGGATCCCCTCCTGCCATTGCGCAATCATCTCCGGCGGCGGGATCGCGAGCGCGGCGCTCGCGAGCAGGAGCACCCCGCATGCTCCGACGGCGACGGCCCTCCGGCGTTGGCTGACATCCGCGAGGTCGAGGACGCGGAACAGTCCCACCGCCCCGAGGAACGCGAGCGGGAGCAGGAGAAACTCGATGTGTCGGTATGGGATGATCACGCGAGGGGCGACGATCGCTCCGACCCCAATCGAGGCGAGGAGGGCCAAGAGCCATGCGGTCATCGCGGAACCGTCGCGGAGGAAGTCCGCGAACTTGCGGCCCATGGCGGACAACGCAAGGAGCACACAGAGAGGCGCGAACGCGAGGATCACGATCGGGGAGAGGGAGATCGTCGTTCCTGGAACGGTCCCCACGGAGAGCGCGGCGAGCAGCCCGAACATGGAGACGACCGTGAGCGCGTAGAGGGCGATGGCCCTCCGCAGTGACGGGTACGCCGGGCGGTAGCGCCAAGAGACTCGGCGCCGCGCGAGGACCGTCGCCGCCATTGCCACCACGAGGGCCGGGAACGCGAGGAGCGGGAGGTACCAAGGTCGGACATTCACATCGTGGAGGATGCCGTCGCGGAAGGTCGTCGCGTAGCCGAACCAGAATGCAAACGTGACGAGGACGAGATAGACGGCATACGCGAGTTCGCGCCTCAGGCCCGCCGACCCTCCGACGGGCCTCAAGAGACCTCGGAAAACGAGGGTCCCGAGAACCATCAGGATGAGGAAATACGAAGAGAGGTGGTGAGTGACCACCAGGGCCGCCGTGACGAGCCCGACCGGGAGCGCCGCCTTCGAGTCCCTGCCGAGGCGGAGGAAGAGGAGGAGGGCCGCGAAGACGAGGAGGCTCCCGACGGTCGAAGGTGCCGTATGGGACGTCGAATAGGCGTGAGGAAACGCAACCGCGACGAGCGCCGCGACGAAGAGGCCGACCTTGCCCTCCCGGCCGACCTGGGCACCGATCAGGTAGGCCGGAGCGACCGCGAGGGCGCCGAGAAGGGGCACGATCAGGTTCGTCGCCGCAGGGACCCCGATAGGCGAAAGACCCACGACGGCCCCCTGGGCAAAGAACATCCCGGGGAAGTACGGATACGTGATCCCCCAGCCGGCGTACGAGGTCGACAGATGGCCCGTGGTCGCGAGCCGCCGGAGCAGGACGTAGTACTCGCCGATGTCCGCTCCCCAGAACCCGAAGGAAAGGAGGGGCGAGAGACGGATCCACGCGGCCGTGAGGAAGATCGCGAGCAGAGCGGCCGCGCTCGACTTCCTCATCCCGCGGCAAACCGAGCCGGGCTACTTGAGAGTTGTCCCCGGCTCGGGCCGATGCGTCGCAAGGTTTTTCTGAGATGCTCTTTTGTCCCCGACCGATGACCCGGCGCTGCCCACGATGCTACCATGAACTCCCCGAGGACGTGGCGTGGGTGTGTCCCTCCTGCGGATACACGCTGCGCACGCCGGCCGTTTCCAAGGTCGGCGTCGCGATCCTCCTGCTCGCGTTGATCCTTGTGGGCGCGTACGTGGCCGGCCCCCAGGCGCTGATACCGAAGAATGGCTGGATCCCGGACGACATCGTCGACCTAACGGTCGCGAACTTCGTATGGCTGACCTTGGGCGCGATCCTTCTGGGGATGCTCCTCACCGCGGCGGGCGCCTTCGTCATCCGGAGTGAGCAGACGCGCGGCCCGGCTTAGAAGAAATCGTCGAGCTTCAGGTTCTGGGCCTTCTCGTTCGTGAAGAGCGACGTGATCGCCTCTTCAATCAGGTCGATCCGCTGCCTCAGGTAGTTCGAGGCCTCGTACTGCTGGCTGATCTTCTTGGAGACCTCTAGATACTTCTTCACGGAGCTCTCATGGACGGTCAGGGTGAGATTGCCGGCGCAGGCCGGGCATCGGCCGCGGAGCGGGATTCGGCGGTACTTCTCACCGCACTTCGTGCAGCGAACCTGCTGGCTGGAGAACGCCTTCAGGTTCCCGATGAGATCCGGGAGGAAGTGGTGCACGACGATCCTCGAGACCACGTCGGAGGCATCCACCGCGCGGATCCTGAGCGCGAGTTCCAGCTGCTTATCCATCTTCTCGACCATCGAACCCTCCCCGTACGCGGACACGAGGGGACCCATCGTGATGTCCGAGGTCCCGTGCGTGTACCCGAACCCCTCGTACTGCAGGACGCTGCCGATCCGCTTGCTGACCGTGTCGATCAGGGGCTCGACTTCCCTCGGGTGTGCGAAGCGTCGGGCGGCCTCGTACAAGGCGAGAGGATACTCCGGAGCGAGGTCGATGTTGTGCGCCTCCTTGTCGATCTCGTTCGGGTCGATCCGGATCGTGAGGACGAGGGGCGCGTCCATGAGGCCGCCTCGCTTCTCGGGCAGGAAGGACCGCGAGAAGTTGAGCAGGCTGTCGAGGAGCAGGATGACCGAGTCTTCATCGCCGTCGCAGTTCCGACGGCGCGCCGCGATCATATATGGATGTGCGAAACAGGCCTGGGCCCCCGTGAAGCCGACGATTCGAGCAAGCACGCCCCCGCTCGTGTGGGGGGCCAGGGTGAGGACGAGCTGGCCGAGCAGGTCCTTCCGAGTCTTCGCATCGTAGAACCGCTTCAGCCCATAGAGGCGCTCGAGCTCGTCGTCCACGAAGTGGGAGACCCGAACGAGGTACTCCGCGCAAGGCTCCGCGATCAGGATGTCCTGCGGCCGGAGCTCGAGCACCTGATCTTCCCTTTCGAGCGGACGTCCCCGGGCATCGCGTTCGTACCCGAGCCGCTTCGCGTCGTCCACGGAGATCCATGCCTCGCGGGGAGCGAAGTGCGTGAGGGGCAGGTTCGTCATGTCGTAGCGGGTCGTGCCGTCCTTGAAGACGAAGATGCCGTGCCGGGCGCGCAATATCCCTTTTTCTAGGGGCTCCGGTGTCTTCTTCTTGGAGATCATCCCCTGGACGGCCTTGATTCCCTCGGGCGCATCCACGGACAGCCGTTCGAGCGCGGTCCGCAGGGACTCCCGGAGCGGAATCCGCTGGCGGGATGGCCCGTTCCGGGGCACCGTGTGTCCGCCGCAGGAACATCGCGGCAGGAACCACCGCTTCCCGCAGGATGTGCAGATCCTCAGACCGACCTCGACCTCGATGATGTCCTTCTCCGCGGCTTCCAGGAGGAGGCGTTGCGGTCCACCCGCGTGGCCGATCGGGAACAACGCATGGGGAGCGGGCTGCATCTTTCGCGGGGCCGCCTTCTCCGGCCGAGCCATACGCGCCCCGATTCGCGTTGGAGCCCGTGGGACGACGGGGAAACCGGCGCAGGACGACACGAAGGCAATCGGATCGTCGGTCTCCGGCGACGGCCCGAGTTCGAGGCGTCCCTCGTTCCGGACGATGCCAAGGCAGGCGAGGAACGGCTCCGACGGGCCATCGAGCAAGACCTCTCCCTCGCGGGCCGCGTGCGTGGCGCCGAGCCGCACAAGGAGCTCCTTCGTCCCCTCATCGCGGGGCATGGAGAGCCGGCCGTCGATGACGCGACCGTGCGCGACAACGTGTTCGCGCAGACGTCGAAGCTCCTCCACGGTCAAGTCGTGCCAGAACAGGTTGTATCGTGGATGGAGCGGAAGCCCGTGCTCGCGGGACCACCGGAGCGCCTGGGCCGCGTCCGCCGTCTCCCAGCCGGGAGGCCGCGACCCCAGCGCCGATTCGAGCAGTTGCCCATACCACTCGAGGCAGAACGCCCCCGGGACCAGGACATGGTTGTTCTCGAGGAACTCCCCGAATGGAACCAGGATCTCCCCGAGGTCTGCGATGATCCGGACCCGTGGGGCGAGCTCCTTCGCACGCGCGACGGAATCGATCTGGACGAAGTCGCCGTTGTCGAGGACGACGAGAGGGCCCTCGATGCGGTCGCACGGCGTCACCGCGCCCGCCTTCCCGGGACGCTCCGTCTTGATCTGCGTGCCGACCGCGATGAAATCGTCGAGGATGTGCATCGTGGCCGGATGCAGGGATATCGCAGCGAGGCCTGTGGCCCTCGTCCGGCCGTACCGCAGCCGGAGCCCGCCCGGCCGACTCGGGTGGCAGAGGACGGGTCGACCCGCCACGATGTTCTGGATGTACTTCTCGCTCGGTTCGACGCCGGCTTCCTCCTTCGTTTCCTCCGGGTGCGGGCCTTTTCCGGAGAGATACTCGTCGATGAATTCCCACCCGCCGATCCGGAGTTGCCTCACATGTTTCTGGATCTTGGGCGCCTTGAGGCACATCCCGTCCGCGATCACGAGGCACGCGCCTCCACGAATCCGGTTCGTCTCGATCCGCGGGAGGTCCCTGTGTCCGCTGATTTCCGCATCCTCCGTCCCTTCGCCGTTCAGCCCCACGGGGCAATTCGAGACGATCAGGTCGATCTCCTCGTCCGTCGGCGTGTACTGAAGATGCTGGACCTGACGATACAGCGGAATCTCTTCCTTGAACCGGTCGACCTCCTGCCGCGTCGGCTGCCAGCGCCCCAGGCCGAGTTCGCGGCGGACCACGTCGGCGATGAGGACGCTGAGCGCCTGGCCGGTGCCTCCCGCGGAGCGGATCGGTCCCGCGTAGAACAGGTCGACGTACGACGTTCCGTCTCGGTTCCGTTTCACCTTGACGTCCGCGAGGCCTTCGAGCGGTGCCACGAGGATTCCCTCGGTCAGGATCGCGAGCCCCACCCGGATCGCGCGCTCCACGGCGCGCTCCTTGCTCGGGGCCGGTCGAAGGGCCATCTCCTTCGCCACGAGAATCGCGGTCTCCTCGCGATCGTGCCCCTGGCTGAGCTCGCGGATCCGGCGGGCGACGCCCTCGACATCGTAATCCTTGAGGAGCCTCTCCACCCGGGAGGCGAGGTCCTCCGTGAGGGGCGTCTCCACGTCCAGCTCGGGGTCGATCCCTTTCGCGCGGGCCGCGCGGGCGACACGGTAGCTCGCTTCGACCCCCTCCTGGAGCGCCTCGAAATAGCGGCGCATGTCATCCGAATAGACGAGCGGACCCATTCCATCCCTTCGAGAAGGAGACGCGGACGGCCGTATCCGGCGTGCCCCGTATATGCCTTTTGTCGCGCGAGTTCCCCGCGCTCAGAAAATTCGCGGAACAACCTTTATTGTCGACGGACGACTCGTTCCTTCGGATGCACGACGTCCAGGACGAGGAGGACTTCCGAAGGCTCGTCCTCGAATCGCCTGAGCCCACGGTCGTGCTCTTCTGGGCCACCTGGTGTCCCTTCTGCCGCAAGGTCAAGCCCGAGTTCGATCGCCTCGGCGCGCGACTGCCTGCGCGTTTCGCCTGTGTCTACCTCGACGACGAGTCGAATCCCCTGTGGGTGGACTACGCGGTCGACGTCGTTCCGACGCTCGCCTTGTTCCGGAACGGCGATCTCGTGGATCGAGAGAACGGCATCCTGGGCTACGGCTTGGACGCGCGCATGATTCAGGATTTCGTAGACCGAGTCACCCCGCTCCTCTCCAGGTGAATTCGGTTTCAGAGCCGATTCTCAGGTCGGCGTGTTTATATCGCGCCTTCCTCGATGGAAACGCGTGCGAAGGCTGAAGAGCGGAATCTATGGACTCAACCCGCTCTTGGACGGCGGCATCAACGAGAACTCGACGACCGTCGTGATCGGCCGCTCCGGCGCGGGAAAGACCACATTCGCCACGCAGTTCATCCGCCGCGGACTCCAGGACGGCCAGGAAGGGATCTTCGTCAGCCTTGACGAGAACAAGGAACAGATCATCCGTGAGGCCGTCGAGATGGGCTGGTCCGACATCCTGGACTACCTCGACGACGAACTCCTCGTGTTCATCGATGCGTCGGGTCGCGAATTCTCGAACTTCATCCGGAAGGAATTGCCCGCGTTCGTGTCGGAGTGGAAGGGGAGCAACGCGCGAATCGCGATCGACCCTCTCACCCCGGTACTCTGGTCCACGAAGGATCCGTACGAACAGCGAGACCTCATCGGGTTCATGCTCAAGCAGACACGAAAGGTCGGGACGGTCCTGTGTACCCTGGAGGAGCACGGGCCAATCGACCTCACCGGGCCCGAGACCGTGATCCCCATGTACCTCGCGGACTGCGTGATCCATCTGAAGTTCAACAGCGACGACGCGGGCCATTCGCGCGGACTCAAGATCATCAAGTGCCGGAATAGCCGACACAGCCAGATGCGGCATCCTTACGAAATCCTCCGAGGGTTCGGGATCATCCTGCAGGGCGTGGACGCTCGGAGGCCCGTCACGGCGAAGGTTCCCGCCCAGCTCCGCCAGCTGCTCCTGACCCGCGCGTTGTCGAAGACGGTCCTCGAGCGGCTCGAGAAGTCCTTGGACGGCCTCACGGACGACGACTTCCGGAACCTGAAGCCCGAGCAGGTCCTCGAACTCATCCTCCAGGAGTACCAAGATGCCTGAATCGGCCCGCGGCGTGGGCCGCGCGCTCCAAGCCGCCCTCGCCCAAGAGGGTCCCGGGGAGGATCTCGAGATTGAAGGACCGAGCCTTGCGAACGCGCGCCGACGCCTTGTCTTCCGCTACCTGTGCCTGCGGCCGTGCGCGCGCACGGGAGACATCGCACAGGCGCTCGATCTCTCCTACGCGACGATCCGCTGGCACGAGCGGAACCTGCTGGAGAACGGGTATCTCGAACTCGAGTCCGTCCACTTCTTCCCCCGCGGCCTGATCGACCCGAGGGACGCATCCCTCTTCGCCCTCCTCGCGACGCCGGGTCGGCGGGAGGTCCTCCTCGCCTGCCATGAGGAGCCCGGGGTTTCGCTGCTCGAACTCGCGGCTCGCGTGAAGCTCAGTCGCCAGAGCGCGAGCAAGATCGCGACCGAACTCTCCGAGAGCGGACTGCTGACGCTGGTGGAGGACGGGCGATTCCGGCGGCTCTACCCGACGGAATCCCTGCGGCGGAAGCGGGAGGACAACCGCGCTCGCGTCGACTCGTTCAGCGACCACCTCCTGCGGCGCCTCGAGGAGGACCGGCTTTCCCCCGAGCTCCTTCGACGGGACGAATCGTCGATCCTCCTGCGCTTCGGCGTCGGCCCGAAGCGGGTCGTCCTCGACCTGCCGATGGACCCCTATCTGACCGCTTGGGTCTCGACGTCGTGAGCGAGACATGTTAACGCCCTGAATAGCGACCTTGATAGCGGGGATATTACGGCCTTAATACACCCGGGCCAAAGGCTCTCACGAGATGGACGAGAGCTACCTTCAGTGGCTCCAATGGATCCCGGGAATCGGGTCCGAAAAGGCCCAGCGCATCGCCGAGCGTTTCCCGACGTTCGAGCATCTGCGGGCGGCCACGCGGGAGGAACTCTCGACCGTCGAAGGCCTCTCCGAGGGCGAGATCGACGCCCTGGAGCGCATCGCCCGAGACCGGTCGGGTCGGGACGGTTCCGGCCATCTCTTCCTCTGCCCCGAATGCGGGTCCTTCGCCGGCGCCGGCTCGAAGAGCTGTCCGGTCTGCGGCGTGGGATTCGAGGAGTCCGTCGAGGCGGGCTTGTCTCGGGATGTTGACGTCTTCCTGAGCGAAGAGGACCATCCGGCGGCGATCTGCCTCACCTGCGGCGCTGCGATGCGTTCGGGGAGGCTGACGTGCGATGTCTGTGGCCGCCAGTACGCCGCGGAGGAGCTCGCCCTCCTTCCGGGGCTCGACGCGTTCCTCGACGAGGCGGCCCCGCTGTGTCCCCATTGCGGCGCCTACTTGTACGGTGGCGCCGCGGAGTGCACGATCTGCGGCCGCGGGACCGCGGCGATCCCGGAGGCCACCGCGAACGGCCATCGTGAGAAAGGGATCGGCCGCGGGTTCCTAAGCCGCTGGCAGAAGGTTGCCGAGCTGTCGACCGCCTCCCCGGAAGATCGGCTCCGAGAGGAACTCGAGAACTGCGATCGACTCCTCGACGCGGACTCGACTCTCGAGCGTACATGGGCCAAACGGGGGCGGGTCCTCGGAGAACTCGGACGGCTCGCGGAGGCGACGGACTCCCTGCGGAAGGCGGCAAAACTGAACCCCCAGAAGGAGGAGGAGTACCGTCTCGAAGCCCTGAATCTCCTCCGCGCGCACGGCGACACGTCGTTCCTGCCGCCGGAATGGCAGCAGCCCGCCGCGACCGCAGCCCCGCGGAAGGCCGACGAACGTCTCCTAGACGCCCTCCGACACTACGACGCGCTCCTGCGGGTCGACCCGAGTTCCGGCGTCGCCTGGAGGACGAAGGGCGAGATCCTCGAACGACTCGGCCAGTCGGCGGAGAGCCGCGAAGCGCTCGCCCGGGCGGATTGGCTCGAACGCCACGAGGGGCACACCCTGAAGGCCGCGGTTTCGGGCCTGCAGTCCCGGGGTCTCGTCCCCGCGCGGCTCACGGAGGGGCGGACGAACGGTCGGGTGAATGGCCGCACGAACGGCAGGGTGAATGGCTTCACGAACGGTCGGGTGAACGGCCTCACCAATGGTACCAGGAACGGGCTCGATCTCGGCCTCGGCCGCACGAACGGGCTGAGCGGCCGCGGTCGCACCAATGGACTCGTGAACGGCGACGGCTTCACCAACGGCCGTCGGGGCCGGTACGGTCTGCCCTCGGTTCCCTCGCAGCCCCATTGGGCCCGGTCCGTCGTCGGGATCGCGGCCGTCGTTGCGCTGATGATCCTCGCGCCAATCCTCGCGAGCCTGATGTCTCCTTCGCCCGCCCTCGCGGAGACGATTCGGATCGACCATGACTTCGGCGACTGGCTGAAGTACTCCGCGTACAACAATTCCGCCGCGCGCTTCTCATCGAACCCGGATGTGAACTTGGTCCAAGCGAAGGTCGCGGCCGGCGAGTATGATCTCTTCGTGTACGCCCGAGTGCAAGGGTCTCTGTTCCGGGGGTTCCAGGTAGACGAAACGGACACCCTGTTCGTCTTCCTGGACGAGGACGGCAGTCGGGCCACGGGCTATCCGGTCGGAGATCTCGGGGCGGACCTCCTGGCGGAGGTCACGGGCTGGGACGGCGCGATTCAGCACGTCGCCCGCTACGCCTTCAACCGAACGGGTGTTGCGACCTCGAACGACTGGAACCGGTTCCGCGGGTCCGGGTCCCTCTCCGCGGACTTCAGCGGACAAGAGCTTGAGATGCGGATCCCGGTCTCGGACCCGTCGAAGGCGCGGGTCCTGCTTTACGGCGCGGACAACCTAGGCGCCCGCAGTCCCATGGACGGCTCCATCCAGGCGGACCGGCCGACGGTCGTCGTCGAGCAGCAGTCCGTCGCCGACGACATCCTCACGAACCTCACCTCGGCCGTGCTCCGCGTCGGCCTCACGCCGATGGGCGGCACCGTCGTCGTAGACGCCCTGAACGTCAGCCGAGTCGGGACCTCGACGGACCCGGTGGGCCTCTTCGTGTACCTCGACGATGGGAGCGGATCCTTCGACGCCGCGGATGCGTTCCTCTCCTCGACGACCGTCTCGGGGACTCGAGGCTCGCTCCCGGTGGCCCGACCCCTCGCGGGCCCCGCGATCCTGTGGCTCGTGGCGGGGTGGACGAACATGACGCCCGCGTCGACGTTCGGTGTTCGGGTGGACGACCTCTGGGCATCCGGGTTTGCGAGCTTCCGTCCGCCGGAGACGGGCTTCTCCTATCTCGCGTCCGCACCCTCGATGCCCGTCGTCGACGGCGCCTTCGGCGATTGGCGCGGCCGACCCTATGGTCAGGATCTCCTGGGCGATGTCGTCAACCGATCCGGCGCCATCCAATACAATGCGAACGTCGATCTGCTCCGGACGGCGTTCGACGTCGCCGTCGATTTCACGGCCTTCCTGCAGGTCGACGGACGGGTCCTCGGCGGCGAGGATATCCCGGTCGAGCGGGTTCGGACGACCCAGGCGCCGTCGGGCGGGAACATTAGCAACGTGTCTCAGCCGCTCGTCATCCAGGAAGGCGTGGATGTCCTGTACGCGTACATCGATTCGGACAATGCGACGACGACGGGGGTGTGGGCGAATGCGGAAAACCGCACCTATGGATTCGACCGCGTCCTCGCGATCACCGGTCGCAATGGCGCGGTGACCTCGAGCGGGCTCTACGCGTACGCGCCGGCGAACGGCTCGGCCTGGCAATACGCCGGCCCTGTCGACGCGGCTCTCGACGCACGCCGCCTCGAGTTCCGCGCGGATGCGAGCGCGCTGGGCCTCCAGCCGGGATACCGCGTCGTCTTCTATGCGGCGGACTGGCGGCTGGAGTATGACGTTGCCCTGCCCGACGTCGCTGTGGCCCGCTTCGCCCTCGCCGCGCGAGCCGCGACAAACGTCGTGATCAACGAGGTTTCCCCCCAGCCCAATCCAGAATGGATCGAGGTCGCGAACCCGACCGGGAGCGCGGTCCTCCTTGCGGGTTGGGACCTGGCGATCCAGCGGGGGAACCGGTTGACGGTCGTGTTCACGTTCACGACCCAGGTCCTCGGTCCGTGGGGCTCCGGCACCGAGTATCTCCGGGTATTCGTCCCGAACAACTCCCTGCCGAACGGGAACGTCGCCATGATCCTTCGACAGAACCTTGTGGTCATCGACCAGACGATCTATTCGCAGAGCGTTGCGAACGGCCAGTCCTGGTCCCGTCTCAAGGATCCACTGACCGGCGTGCCGATGGACACGGACAACGACGCGGCTGACTTCTACATATCCCTCGCGCCCTCCCCGGGCGGACCAAACGACCGGCACCGCCCCGACATCCTCGTCGCAAAGACCGCGAGCGCCGCCGTCCAGACGCCGGGCGACGTCCTCACGTACACGCTCTACTACAACAACACGGGCGTCGGAATCGCAAGGCGTGTGCAGATCGACGACGCCCTCCCGGCGGGGGTCACGTTCCTGGGCGCGAACCCTGCGCCGACGAGCGGGAGCGGCTCGAACTTCCAGTGGGTCTTCGCGAACGTCGCACCGGGGTCCCACTCCCTGACGATCACGGTCGAGGTGAACGGGAACGGCGCGGACGGCTCCCTCCAGGTGAATGTTGCGACGCTCACCTACACGGATCAGCTGAACCGACCGTTGCCGGGGAGCCAGGCGTGGGCGAACTTCACGGTCGCTCGGCCGATGGTCGCGATCGCCAAGGCGGTGTCCCCCGCAAGCGCGGGTGTCGGCGACACGGTGACGTTCACGATCTACTACAACAACACGGGCTCCTTGCCTGCCGGCACCGTCACGATCAAGGACGTCCTTCCGACGGGCCTCACGCTCACGGGGAGCAACCCCGCGCCCTCGGGCGTCAGCGGGCAGACGCTCTGGTGGAACTTCACGAACGTCGCGGTCGGATCCCACAGCATTACCCTGACGGCGACGGTGAACGCACAGGCCACGGGCTCCCAGCTCGTGAATTGGGTCTTCCTGAACTACACGACAATGGGCGGGTACGCCCTTCCAAGTAGCGTTGCCTCCGCGACCCTCGCGATCCCGGAGCTCAGCGATTTCGCGATCGTGGTCGTGGTTCCGCTCCTCATCGTCGCGATGAGGCTTCGGGCTTCGCGTCGACGGCGTGCCGGCGTGTCGGAAAGGGAGGGAGGAGTGGCTGACAGCGTTCCATGGACCGACGGCCGTTAGAGCGGCACGGTTCGTCGTCCACCACAAGGATGGACGGCTAGCGTACCTAGGTCGCCGGCCCAAGCCCTCCTCAAAGGAGGGCAGGTTTCCCGCGGGCTCGCGCACCGCAGTACCACAGGGAACGTGGGCGGGCTTAACTTCCGGGTTCGGGATGGGACCGGGTGTATCCCCGCCGCTTTGGCCGTCAAACCACTGCTGAGGGAGCGGAGAGAGAGCGCGATATTTTAGCATTTCGCCTCGTCCGTCAGCGAGGGCCTGCTACGCGAGCGGCGGGAAGAGCAGCAGGAGGAGGTTCCCCGTGAGGAACGCGAGGACGTATCCCGCTGCGAGGGGGGCGAGGAAAGGCATCTTTGGTTGAACCCACGGCCTTCGGATCCCCGCCGCACGGAGCCGTTCGATCTCCTCCGGAAGGTCCTTTCCCCGCTTAGGGAACAACACGAGGATATGCTCGCCGCCCTCGTCAATCTGTTCCATGAGCCACACGTGCTTCGGGAGGCTGTCGAGGTTCGCGCGATATCCGAAGAGGGCCTGTGGCAAGCGGAGGTCTCCCCGGATCCCGTTGTATACCATGTAGGCGACGGGGACGAGGAGGAAGAGGATCGCCGCGTCCACGAAGACGACGAGGGAGAAGGGGAAGAAGCGGCGGCTCAGCTCGGACACGCGCGCGCTCGTCGAGATCCAGGTGGTCACGGCCGGATACAAAGGCACGAGGAGGGTGATCGCGATCAGGGCCTTCGCGTCCGCTCCACCATGGAGGAGCCCGACGTAATAGAAGCCTTGGTACACGAGGACCATTACGGGCATCGAGACGAGTTCCGCGGACGCATTCGCCGCGGCGCCTCCCGCAGTCCAGGAGACGACGCCGACCCCAATCGTCAGGAGAGCGGCTGCCAGAAAGAGGGCGAGCCTAGCGGGTCTCAGCCGGATGCCATCCTCCTCGACCAAGGGCTTCCCGAAGAAGATTGCGTAGAATAGGAACGCCGAGGCTCCAACCAGCCCGAGTCGCTCGAGGGCGAATCCTGACAGGAGGATTTCCGCGGATGCGAGAAGGAGTCCGATTGTCCCGAGGACGATCCAAAGGGCATCCCGAACCTTCCGCGTTCGAAGATCGGAGCCCGCGGCGACAAGGAGAAACGCCGTGCCCACCGTGAGGCGAAGGGCCGCGAGCGCGTCCACGTCCGCGCATCGTGGCGACGTTATTTCAAGGGTTCGGCGCGCGCGATTCTCATCACGGATGCGAACGTAGCGGCGCACGAATGACCGTCAAGCGCGGAGCACTCCTTCTGCCGACGCTGATCCCATCGTCCTAGAGTCGCTTCCGAAGTCGGCGGAAGCGCAAGTAATTGGCCCAAGCGACCTCCTGGTGTTCCTCATCGGCTCCACGAATCGGTCCGCGAGCTCGGGCACCGCGCCTACGTTCCCTTAGCGCTTCCACAACAACGGCGACGTGGTCTGAGGAGCACGAAGCTCTGCTCGGGCCGAGCGGACACGGTCCTCATCCTCCCGAACAGCGCCTCGCGGCAACGAACATCATCAACGGCATGCGTCCCAACCAGTTCTTCAAATTCAACATTCCGAGTGGTGTGGCATGAGGATCGGACATCGAGAAGGTGCGCGCGGTGAGTGATGCGAATCGTCGGGGGCCACGAGGATATTGTCCTGGAGGCGTGGAGGCGCCGATCCTGCAGGTCGACGATTTCGGTGAGAGAGCCGCGGGCCCCGAATCCTCTCTTCTGGGTCAAGACACCAAGGGATCCGTGGCGAGTCGGGAGCGAGATTCGAGAGGCGATCCTGAAGCATCTTTCGCAGGGACGCATCACCTCCTGTTCCCGCGCTAGGGCGTGTGGCCGCACCGCGCGCCTCCCTGAATCAAATCGAGATTCTCGGCCGCAAATGCCTAAATAGCCCTTGACGGATGACTTCGACATCGGAGGGATTCAACCGCCCTCCGAGCGGGACGAGTGTCCATGCCGGAGCCGCGTCGGATGAAGGTGAAGATCTGCCTCGTCGGCGAGCACGCCGTCGGAAAGACATCCCTCATCCGCCGCTATGTGCTCAACGAGTACGACGACCGCTACATCGTCACCCTCGGTGCCAAGGTCTCCAAGAAGGAAATCCTCCTCGAGCCGAAGGGCGAGGACGTCGTCCAGATGGACATGACGATCTGGGATATCATGGGGTCAAAAGGTTTCCGTGAACTCCTCCGGGAGGCGTACTTCCACGGGGCCCAGGGAATCCTCGCGGTCGCCGACTTCACGCGGTACGACACCCTCGAGGATCTAGATTCCTGGGTCGAATCCGTGTTCCGCACGGTCGGGGAGATCCCTGTCGCGTTCGCAATCAACAAGGTGGATTTGAAGGATCAGGCCGCGTTCGGGGAGGAACAGGTGAAGCAGGCTACGGAAGCCTTCTCCGCCCCGTACCTTTTCTCGTCCGCGAAGACTGGAGAGGGCGTCGACGCGGCCTTCCAGCTGCTCGGTGAGCTGGTCATCAAGGCGAGCGCGCGGCACGGACCTTAACCGCATCGCCATAGACTCAAGTAGTGCGTCTCAGGTTCTCCGGTCGTGGCCCTTTCTCCTGCGGATGATGCTCGGAGTGTCCGTATACGAGTCACGCGAGACCTCGGGCTTTTCGACGTGGCGATGGCCGCCATCGGGACGATGGTCGGTGCCGCGATCTTCCTCCTCCTCGGGGCGACGTTCACCGTCGCCGGGCCCTGGACCGTCGTGAGCGTGCTCCTCGCCGCGCTCGTCGCCGCCCTGGGTGGGATGGCCTATGCGGAGCTTGCGTCGGGCCGCCCGGACGCCTCCGGCGGCGCGTTCGGCTGGGTGCGCGCCGCGCTGCCTCCCCCAAGCGGGTTCCTGAGCGGTTGGCTCGCATGGAGCGGCGCGGTCGCGGCGGCTGCGCTGGGCGCCCTGGGGCTGGGCTTCTTCGTCACCGAGCTACTCTGGCCCGGGCCTCCGTACTTCGATGCGAGTTCCTCCGAGGCCGCTGTGTTCGGCGTTGTGGCGCTCGCGGTCGCAGCCGCGGGTCATTTCGCTCGAATTCACATCCCCGCTCGCACGATTGGCCGGTGGACCCTTGCGAAAGTGCTCCTGATCGTCGGACTCCTCGCCCTCGGGCTTGGGACGGCCGAAGAACGCTCCGAGGGAGTGGTCTCCATCGCCGCAGGCCCTCAATTCCCGGGTCTCTTCCTCGGTGCGGGGATCTTCTTCATCGCGTTCCAGGGATTCGAGGTCGTGGCGCAGCTCTCGGACCAGGCGAAGAAGCCGGAACGCACGGTACCGCGGGGGATCTTCCTCGCCGTCGGCGCGACCCTGGGTCTCTACCTGCTCTTCGTCCTCTCGATCCTTGCGAACGTGCCTCGAACGTCCATCGCAGGCTGGCCCTCGTGCGACGCCTGCGGGGCCCCTTCGGAGGATTTCTTCTTCTCCGCGCTGTCCCAGTTCGCCTTGGGGGCGCCTTCCGTCCGGATCGCATTCCTCGCGGTCGGCATCGTGTCGATGTACGGCGCGCTCAACGCGAGCCTGACCTCCGCGGTCCGCACCTCCTTCAGCATGGCCCGCGATGGTCTCCTCCCGCACGCTCTCGCCCGCGTGGGGGGACGTGAGGTGCCTCCCGCGGCCGTCGCGGCCTCGACGGTCGGTGCGGGCGTCCTGCTCCTTTTCAGCCTGGAGGCAATCGCGATCCTCGCCAGCCTCGCCTTCCTCGGTCTCTTCGCGTTCGTGCACGCCTCGGTAGTTTCGCTGCGACGGAGGGAGCGACGCACGGTCCCGGGCTTCCGGATGCCCCTCGTCCCCGTCCTCCCCATGGTCGCGGTCGCCCTGAACCTCTCGGTCGGGGCGATGCTCTGGCGATATCCCGCCTCGGGGGCTTCCCCGATCCGCATCCCTGCGGGGGACGTCGCGACGTACCTCGGTGCATTCTGGGTTGCTGTCGGCCTGATCTACCACTTCTTCGCCGGCGGCCGGGCGAGTCTCCAGCGTCGCCACGTACCGTCGGGGTCGGAGGTCTCCGCGGTCCTCTCGGGGGAGGAGACCGTCGAACTCGAGCGGTACCGGGTCTTCCTCCCGCTGCGCGAGTTCGAAGACATCGAGCTCGTCGACTTCGGCGCACGAATCGCCCGAGCCCGAGGCGGTGAACTCAGCCTCCTGAACGTCGTCGAGATCCCCCGGAATCTCCCGCCGAAGGCGATTCGCTTTCGATACGTGGACGACCGGATCCGAGGGCTGCAGAGGCTCGCGAAGATCGGCACGCGATATGGAGTCGACACGCGCCCGGTCGTGAAAATCGGATACAAGGTGTACGAGATCATCCTCGACACGATCCGCGAGGAGGCGGTGAACCTTCTTGTAATGGGTTGGCGCGGCGAGCGGATTGAAGGGGATCGACGCATCCTCGGCAGCAACATCGACTATCTCATCGAGAATGCGCCGTGCGACGTCGTCGTGTTCAAGACGAAGGGCATGACGCGTCCGCTGCGGAGGATCGTGATCCTGACGAGCCCGATCTGGAGCCTCGAGGGGATCGGTGAGCTTGCCCTGACGCTCGCGGAAGAGGATCGTTCGATGGTCAGTGTCGTCAGCTTCGCCGGGAGCCAAGAGGAAGCGGATCGGCTGAAGAAGGATGCAACGACCTTCGTGCAGCGGTGCCAGGATCTCGGGTTCGCCGTGGAATCGAAGGTGCTCTACGAGAGCCGCTGGGAGTCCCGTGCGATCCAGGAAAGCGAGGAGGCGTCGATCCTGATGATCCGCGCGACCTCCCCCGAGGGGGCCCGCAAGTTCGCCCTAAGCCCCGTGGAGGATCGGATCGCGAAGCTGGCAAAGAGCCCGGTCCTGCTTCTCCGGAAAGGGGTGGCCTAGGGCGCGCGGACGGCGCCGGCGGGCTTCACGCCGGCGGTCCCGAACACGTCCTGCATCTTGCAGATCAGGGCGGATCGGACGTCCTTCATCCGCTCCGGCCGGTCCGTGTACGCGAGGAGCTGGTACAGGATCGCGTCCCCCTGTACGTCCTTGCCGTACGCTTCGGGCGGCGGTGTGGTGAGAATCCCCTCGGTTTCCCTCGCGGCCTGGAGGAGCAGGGCGTGGACCCGATCGTGCCCCACGTCGAACCCGATCGTGATCTCCACCACGATCGCGTAGGGCTTCGAGCGGGTGAAATTCAAGATGGGTTGCTGGAGGAGCTGCGTGTTCGGGATGCTCACCCGCTCTCCTCGCAACGTTCGGACCTGCGTCAGGGTGAGGCTCATCGCGACGACGTCGCAGACGAGTTCATTGCCGATCTTCACTCGATCTCCGACATCGAACGCGTCCGCACGCATGAGCGTGACCCCGGCGAGGGCGTTGCGAATCGGGTCGAAAACGACCATCGCGATGACGATCGTCGAGGCGACGAAGCCTACTGCGAAGATCACGAGTCGCTCCTGCGACAGGAGGAGATCCAGGAGGACGAAGAGGAGGATGGATGCACCGATGAGCCAGACCGCGTAACGGGAGAACGCCTTGAATTCATCGAGGACCCGCGTGCTGAACTTCGTCGAGCGGCGTTTCAGATCCTCGAAGATCGAGTCCACGAAGCGGTCGGCGAGGAACACGATGAGGATCGCGATCAGGATCGCGAGGACTACGGGCGGTTCGGGCGTCGCGGGAAAAGATGCGAACGCCGCGAGGTACGCCTGGTCCCCCGCGGGCAAGATTCGAATCCCGCCGAAGAGCGCGACGATGAGCGCGCCGACGTAGATGAGGTACTTCAGCACGATTTCTGTGAAAGCAAGGGCTCGCGGGGGAGCCACTCTCTTCGGCTTCACCTTTAGCTCGCCGCGCAGATACGACGCGAAGCGATGCAGGACTCGGACCATGATGGCTGCTGCGAACACCACGAAGACGGCGAAGAATAACGCGGGTACGCGGTGCACGAACGCCACGAGGGCATCGTGGAGGGGCTCGACCCGCGACTGCGCGATCACCAGGACGATGAGGGCCATGAACACGATCCAGATTCCTTCGAGGACGCGGTGGACGAAGTCCAGGGTCTCCGGATCGAGCCAGCGGCTCTCGAGGGACTTGAGATACGCGAAGTAGCGCGACATCCAGGCGAGGAACCACATCATCCCGCCTACGAGCAGGATGATCGCCACGATCGCTGGCAGGACGCCGACGATGGCGCTGAGCACATCCTCTCCGACTTGGAAGGCGATGGGCTCCACGGCGCGGAGAGCCGAAGGCGGTTATATCAAGTTTGGTGGGAGTGATTAACGTAGCGCACGGGTTTTATACGCCCCCGGTTCTTCCGTGGCGCTCGGAGGAAGGGGGACGTCCGGGAGGATTCCTGATCCACTCCCATGGCCGAGCTTCGTCGCCGCATGGCGGATTGCCGCGGTCCTGGCCGGCATCCTCGTACTCGCGGGCCTCGCGGTCACGTGGGGCAGCGTTCGCGCCCCCTCGGTTCTCCTCGCGACCACGACGAGCACGCGAGATTCCGGCCTCCTCGACTACCTTCTGTCCCACTTTCTGGAGGACGAGGGCATCTCGGTGCGCTACGTCGCGGTCGGGACCGGCCAGGCTCTCGATGCAGGGCGGAGGGGCGACGCCGACGTTGTCCTGGTGCATGCGCCCGTCGCGGAGCTCGCCTTCATGGCCGAAGGCCACGGCCTCTGCCGCAGCCCGGTCATGCGCAATGAGTTTGTCGTCGTCGGGCCGACGAGCGATCCCGCCGGAGTCCGTGGACTGACGAACGCGACGGAGGCCTTCCGGCGGATATACGGGAGTGAATCGCTGTTTATCTCCCGCGGCGACAATTCCGGGACGCACATCATGGAGAGGCAAATTTGGTCGTGGGTCGGGATCCAGCCCACAGCCTCGCGCGATCCCTGGTACAAGGAATCCGGTCAGGGGATGGGTCCGACTCTGATTATGGCCTCCGAGCTCGGCGCCTACACCCTCGCCGACGACGGCACGTTTTTCGTGCGCGCCTCATCGCTCGCTCTGGAAATCGTCGTGAGCAGCGATCCGCCGTTGCAAAACCCCTACAGCGTGATTCCCGCAAATCCGAGCCGACATCCGGGGGTCTTTCTCGCAGGCGCGGTGGCGTTCGCGAAGTGGATTGTGTCCGAGCGTGGCCAGTCCCTCATCGCGTCGTACACGGTGGACGGCCACCAACCGTTCCACCCCACCGGGGAGGATCGGTGCTGATGCCCATCGACTTCGAGATCCTCGGGATCGTATGGCTCTCGTTGCTCGTCGCGACGACATCGACCCTCATCGGTTCCCTCGTCGGAATCCCCCTCGGCGCAATCGTCGCAATCAAGGAATTCCGCGGGCGGAACTTCGTGCGCACTCTGGCCTTCACGTTCTATGGGTTCCCGCCGGTCCTCGCGGGGTTGCTCATGTTCCTCCTGCTGTCCCGTGAGGGTCCTCTCGGTTTCCTCGGATGGCTCTTCACGCCGATGGGGATGATCCTCGCTCAGACGTTCCTCGTCGTCCCCATCGTGATGGGCATTACAATCTCGGCAATGATGGCCGTCGAGAAGCGACTTCACGAGACTGCATTGACGCTGGGCGCAGACGATCGCCAGTGGAGGGCTACGGCCCTCCACGAGGCGAGAGCGGGCGTGTTCACGGCCGTCATGGTCGGCTTCGGCCGCGCGATCTCCGAGGTCGGGGCGGTCCTCATCGTCGGAGGGAACATCCGGGGCTCTACGCGCGTCATGACGACCGCAATCGTCCTCGAGGTCTCGCAGGCACACTACGTGGAGGCGACGGTCCTCGGGGCGATCCTGTTCGTGATTTCCTTCGCCGTGTTCATCCTTCTCCAGCGGCTCCAGGCGCGAGGCGTCGTATGACCGCTCCCCTCGTCCTCCTCGACGTGCACAAGTCGTTCGGCCCGAAAGAGGTCCTGAGGGGCATCGATGCGGAGATCCAGGAGAAAGAAATCTTCGCGATCGTAGGACCGAGCGGGGCCGGGAAGACGACGACCCTACGGCTCTTGGATCTGATCGAAGCGCCGGATCGGGGACAGATCCTCTACCACGGGCGCGCCCTCGAACCTCGGTCCGGGGCGGCGCTGGAACAACGGCGTCGGATGGCGATGATTATGCAGAACCCCGCGACGTTCCGCGCGTCGGTTTTCGAGAACGTCGCATACGGCCTCTGGCTGCGCGGTGTGCCACGGGTCGACGTCCGGGGCCGGGTCTTCGCCGCGCTCGACTTCGTCGGATTGCTCGGTGCCGCCCAGGAGCGTGCGGACCGGCTCAGTGGCGGGGAGCAGCAGCGGATCGCGTTCGCCCGCGCCGCGGTCCTGCGGCCCGAGATTCTCCTCCTCGACGAGTTCACCGCGAATCTGGATCCAGCCAACGTTCGCGCGCTCGAGGGGCTCACCCTCCGCTTCCGGGACGAGACGGGAGCCACGATTGTCATCGTGACCCACAACCTCTTCCAGGCGAAGCGCCTCGCGGACCGCGTCGCCCTGCTCCTCGACGGCCGGTTCGCCGAGATCGCACCGTCGGTGCGTTTCTTCCGGGATCCGTCTCGGCCAGAAACGCGCGCGTTCCTGAGCGGCGAGATGGCCTACTGAGTCCTCACACCAGCGTGACGTCGACCGTCTCGACGCTGCCGACCCCGGGAAGGTTCGAGAGGTCCTGCTCGAGGCGCTCGGACCCCCCGGCCTCGTCGTCGATCAGGGCCACGGTCATGATTGCCTTCAGGCCGAAAGCCACCGGAATCTCCTCGAGACTCCGGAAAGCGGGTCCGAGCGCGCTGCGGACGTTCTCCTTCAGCGCATCCAAGTCCGTCTCCGTACCTTCCGGCAGGACGCGGAACGTGATCGCGACCGTCCCCATCGTATCCCCTCACGGACCTTGGAATCCACAGTTCGGACAGTGAAACTCCACGGACTGATCGCGGCAGCGCGCGCAGCGTCCAATCCTTCCCTGGCCGCAGCTCGGGCACAGGAATGACGTGGTGCCCTTGCCGGTGAGAACCGCCCCGCAGGAGGTGCAGCGATTCCCCATCGGACTCACGGCCCGCCGGAAAGAGGGCGGTCTATAAAGGTTTGTGGTCCCCTGGGACCGCCCGTATTTGTATCCATCCATTATTATAATTAAAGGTAGTTCGTTGCCGGCTCGGACGGGCGCGGGGTGGAGTCCACCGCAAAGTTTAATTACGGGCGTCGATTAGCACTGAGGTCGCATGTCGCCGCCGCTAGCCCGAGGGCCCGTAGCTCAGCTAGGTTGGATGACGATGGCGTCGTCCCTAGAAAGAGCATCCGGCTTTTAACCGCCGTCCGGGAAGACCGGGAGGGCGGGAGGAGACCGGGTGGTCCGGGGTTCGAACGGGCCCCGCGGACCCGCGGGACCCCGAAAGTCCCCGCGGGCCCGTAGGGCGTGCGCGTGTGTGGCATGCCAGGTGGGACAGGTAGGCCGCCCAGGGAGGCACTCCCTTGAGGTTCAACGTCTTGGAGCACCAGCTGGTACCAGAGCATCGCCTCGTGCCCGAGGAAGAGGCGGAGAGGATACTGAAGGCCTTGGGAATCACGCGCGATCAGCTCCCGAAGATCCGCCGGAGCGATCCCGTGATTCAGGTCCTGGAACGGATTGAGGGGCCGATCGAGGAGGGACGGATCATCCGGGTGGTCCGCACCAGTGCCACGGCGGGCGTTTCCGAAGCGTATCGTCTGGTCATCGGGAGGTAGCAGATGCGAGAACTCATCGACGCGTTCTTCCGGGAACGCTCTATCGTGAATCACCACATCGCGTCCTTCAACGACTTCCTACCGACGATCGACAACCCGAATTCCCGGATGCAGCGGATCGTCGACAACCATCGATCCTCGCCAGAGGACGAACGTCGAGGGATCATCAAGCTCGACGAGGACCGCACGGAGGGGGATGTGATCGAGATTCGCATCGGCCGCAAACGGGACGAGCGCGGGCGAATCGATTTGGAGGCGAAGCCTACGATCACTCTCGGCCTGCCCGTCGTCAAGGAGGCGAACGGCGCAACGCACGCCTTGACGCCGATGGAAGCTCGGCTCCGGAACCTCAACTACACGGCGCCGATCTATCTGGATTTCACGGTCATTGAGAACGGGATCGAGCGGGAGCCCGAGCGCGTCCACATCGGCAACCTTCCGATCATGGTCAAGTCGAAACGATGTCTCCTGTACAAGGAGAATCTCGAGACCGAAGGTGAACTCACGCTCGACGAGTACCGCAGGAAGCTCATCGAGATGGGGGAGGACCCCTTCGACCCGGGTGGCTACTTCATCATCGGCGGGACCGAGCGCACGCTGATCTCGCTCGAAGACCTCGCCCCGAACCGGGTCCTGGTCGAGTTCAACGAGCGATACGGCCGAAAGGTCGAGGTCGCGAAGGTCTTCTCCCAGAAGGAGGGGTACCGTGCCCTCACCCTCATGGAGAAGAAGAAGGATGGCATGCTCATCGTCTCCGTCCCCACCGCCTCAGGCCAAATACCGCTCATCATCCTCATGAAAGCGCTCGGGATGGAGAAGGACGAGGATATTCACAACGCAATCGTCTCCCATCCCGCGATGGCGAACATCGTCTTCGCGAATATCGAGGAAGTGAAGAACAAGAAGCTGTACCCGCCGAACGGGATCCTCACTCGAGAAGACGCGATCAACTTCCTCGAGAAGAAGTTCGCGACGGGCCAGGCGAAGGAGTACCGGACGAAGAAGGTGGAATCGATTCTGGATCGGTCTCTGCTCCCGCACCTCGGGGACGCCCGCGAGGACCGGATCAAGAAGGGTATCTTCCTCGGCCGCGTCGCTCGGACAATCCTGGAGCTCTCCCTGGGCCGGCGCCGTGAGGACGACAAGGACCACTACGCGAACAAGCGGCTCAAGCTCGCCGGGGACCTCACGGAGGACCTGTTCCGCGTGGCCTTCGCGAACCTCGTGAAGGACCTGAAGTACCAGCTCGAGCGCTCCTACGCCCGGAGGCGGGAGCTCAAGATCGCTTCCGCGATCCGACCCGACCTGCTCACGCAGCGTCTGCTCCATGCACTTGCGACCGGGAACTGGGTCGGCGGCCGCGCCGGCGTCAGCCAGCTCCTTGATCGCACGTCCAACATGTCGGCGCTGAGTCATCTGCGCCGCGTCACATCCCCGCTCACGCGATCCCAACCCCATTTCGAGGCCCGCGACCTGCATCCGACCCAGTGGGGCCGGCTCTGCCCGAACGAGACGCCGGAGGGCCAGAATTGCGGTTTGGTCAAGAACTGTGCCCTCGTGATCGACGTCTCCGAGGGCTTCCCCGAGGACGAGGTCAAGCTCCTATTGGCGGATCTCGGGACGAAGCAGGTGAAGGGCCAGCAAACCCAGTACACGCGGGTGTATGTTAACGGCGACCTGGTCGGCCTCCACGAGGATCCCAAGATGCTCGTCTCGGAGATCCGTGAGCGGCGGCGATCAGGCCTCCTCAGCCATGAGGTCAACGTTCGCTACGACGACAACATGGGCGAGATCATCATCAACTGCGACGAAGGTCGCATCCGCCGGCCCCTTCTCGTGGTGAAGGATGGGCATCTCGTCCTCAACCGCAAGCACCTCGAGGACCTGAACCTCGGCCGCGCGCGATTCTCTGACCTCATCCGCAACGGCGTCGTGGAGTGGATTGACGCGGAGGAGGAAGAGGACACCCACATCGCCGTCTACCCGTATGACGTCCCCGCGCGATGCAAGGAATGTAAGCGCCCGCTCAGCCGGAACGATGTCACGTGGGTAAACATGGGCGGCCGGGACGAGGACGTCGAACTCGAGTGCGAGTACTGCCACAAGTCCTTCCGAGTGAAGTCGCAGGTCACGAAGGAGATCACGCACCTCGAGGTGGACCCCATGGTCATCCTCGGCGTCGCGGCGGGCCTCGTCCCCTATCCGGAGCACAACTCGTCGCCTCGGGTCACGATGGGCGCGGGCATGGCGAAACAGTCCCTCGGACTGGGGTCGAGCAACTACCGTCTCCGGCCGGACACGCGGAGCCATCTACTCCACTATCCGCAGAAGCCGCTGGTCCAGACGGACTCGATGAAATACGTATCCTTCAACGAGCGTCCGGCGGGCCAGAACTTCGTCGTCGCGGTCATGTCCTACCACGGCTACAACATGGAGGACGCGATCGTGATGAACAAGGCCTCGATCGACCGGGGCCTCGGACGGTCGTCGTTCATGCGCACGTACCGTGCGGAGGAGCGTCGGTATCCCGGCGGCCAGGAAGACCACTTTGAGATCCCTTCGCCCGACGTCCGAGGCGCGCGCGCGGACCTGTCGTACGCGAACCTCACGCCCGATGACGGCCTGATTTCCCCAGAGGTCAAGGTCACCGGCGGCGACGTCTTGATTGGAAAGACGAGCCCGCCGCGTTTCCTCGAAGAGGAGACGGACTTCCTGACGCCACAGAAGCGGCGCGAGACCTCCATCACGGTCCGCCACGGCGAGGAAGGATGGGTCGATTCCGTCATGCTCACAGAGAGCGAGAACGGCTCGAAGCTCGCGAAGGTCAAGGTCCGAGATCTTCGGGTCCCGGAACTGGGGGACAAGTTCGCGTCCCGCCACGGCCAGAAGGGCGTAATCGGCCTCATCGCGAACCAAGAGGACATGCCTTTCACGGGACAGGGCATCATCCCGGATCTGATCATCAACCCCCATGCGATTCCGTCGCGGATGACCGTCGCACACGTCCTCGAATCGATCGGGGGCAAGGTCGCCTCGTTCGAGGGACGGTTCATCGACGGCACGCCGTTCTCGGGAGAGCGGGAGGAGGCCCTCCGCAAAGCCCTGGAGGAAGAAGGGTTCCGCTCGAACGGGAAAGAGATCCTCTTCGACGGCAAGACGGGCCGGATGATCCCCGCGGAGATCTTCATCGGCGTGATCTACTACCAGAAGCTCCACCACATGGTCTCCGGAAAGCTCCACGTCCGCAGCCGGGGCCCGGTCCAGATCCTCACGCGACAGCCGACGGAAGGGCGCTCCCGCCAAGGGGGCCTGCGGTTCGGCGAGATGGAGCGGGATTGCCTGATCGGCCACGGTGCCGCGATGGTGATCAAGGACCGTCTCCTCGACGAGTCCGATGGCACGATCCAGTATGTTTGCGGCAACCCGGACTGCGGTCATTTCGCGATCAAGGACCGCAAGGGGAACCTCCGCTGCCCCGTGTGCGAGAACACGTCGAAGATCTACCCCGTCCAGACTTCGTACGCCTTCAAGCTGCTCCTCGATGAGCTCCTTTCCTTGGGCGTCGCCATGCGTCTCCAGCTGGAGGACCTCAAATGATGTCCCTGCGAGGCGTCACGAAGCGCATCCACGCGATCAAGTTCGCCCTGCTCAGCCCCGACGAGATTCGCCGGATGTCCGCGACGAAGATCATCACCGCGGACACGTACGACGACGACGGCTTCCCGATCGACATGGGCCTGATGGACTCGCACCTCGGCGTGATCGAGCCGGGCCTCCGGTGCAAGACGTGCGGGGGCAAGGTCGACGACTGTCCGGGCCATTTCGGCCACATCGACCTGGCGATGCCCGTGATCCATGTGGGCTACGTGAAGGACATCAAGAAGCTCCTCCAGGCCACGTGCCGCCGTTGCGGACGGCTCCTTCTTACACGGCAGCAGGCCATGGAGTACATGGCAGAAATGGAGCAGGTCGAGGAGCTCGGTGGGGACGTCACGGAGGTCGGCCTCGTCACGAAGGAAACCGCGAAGGAGGCCACGAAGCGACAGCGCTGTCCCCATTGCGGCGAGGAGCAGGGCAAGGTCACCCTAGACAAGCCCACGACCTTCCGGGAGGACGGTCACAAGCTCACCCCGAAGGAGGTCCGGGAGCGCCTCGAGCGGATCCCGAACGAGGACCTCCGCGTGCTCGGGATGAACCCCGAGGTCGCGCGGCCGGAATGGATGGTCCTCACGGCCCTCCTCGTCCCGCCCGTGACGGTGCGTCCCTCGATCACGCTGGAGTCCGGGGACCGCTCCGAAGACGATCTCACGCACAAACTCGTGGACGTGCTCCGAATCAACCAGAGGCTCCGCGAGAACCGCGATGCGGGCGCTCCCCAGCTGATCGTCGAGGACCTCTGGGAGCTCCTGCAGTACCACATCACCACCTACTTCGATAACCAGACATCGGGTATCCCGCCGGCCCGCCATCGCTCGGGACGGCCCCTGAAGACTCTCGTGCAGCGGCTCAAAGGCAAGGAAGGCCGTTTCCGATCGAACCTCTCCGGGAAGCGGGTGAACTTCAGCGCGCGCACGGTGATCTCCCCAGACCCGATTCTGTCCATCAACGAGGTCGGGGTCCCGGTCGAGGCCGCCCGGGAACTCACGGTCCCGGTCCACGTTCAATCGTACAACCTCGACATCGTGAAGCAATGGGTCAAACGCGGACCCGTCGCGCTCGGTCCGCTCGGCGAGTATATGCCCGGCGTGAATTACGTGATCCGACCCGACGGCCGGCGGATCCGGGTGACGGACAAGAACGCGGAGGTCGTCGCGGAGGCCGTGGAGCTCGGCTACACGGTGGAGCGGCAGCTCGTCGACGGGGATATCGTCCTCTTCAACCGGCAGCCCTCCCTGCACCGAATGTCGATGATGGCCCACGAAGTCCGCGTGATGCCGAACAAGACGTTCCGGTTCAACCTCGCCGTCTGTCCTCCTTACAACGCGGACTTCGACGGGGATGAGATGAACCTCCATGTCCTGCAGAGCGAGGAGGCGCGGGCCGAGGCACGAGTCCTGATGCGAGTCCAGGAGCACATCCTGTCCCCACGCTTCGGCGGCCCCGTCATCGGTGGGATCCACGATCACATCACGGGCTCGTTCCTCCTCACGCACAAGGACAGCCGATTCACCCGAGAGGAGGTCGTGTACATCCTGAGCAAGATCGACGTCCGGGACTATCCGCCGCCGGACATCAAGAAGGGCGGCGAGGAGTACTGGAGCGGCAAGGTGCTCTTCTCGACCATCCTTCCGAAGGACCTGAGCATGACGTTCAAGTCGTCGATCGCACCGAAGGGCGAGATCGGCCTGAAGGAGCTTCGGGAGGAGGATTCCCTCGTCGTGATCAAGGACGGGGAGATCACCGCCGGGACCATCGACGAGAACGCGGTCGGGGCCTTCAAGGGGAAGATTCTCGACAAGATCGCCCGGGACTATGGAGCGGATGCCGCGCGGGAATTCATCGACAAGGCGACGAAGCTGGCGATCGGCGCCATCATGGTGCGCGGCTTCACGACGGGCATCGACGACGAGGACATTCCGGAGGAGGCGAAGAAGCAGATCGCGGACGTCCTGAAGTCCGCGATCGAGAAGGTTGAAAACCTCGTCGAGGCCTACAAGCGGGGTGAGCTCGAGCAGATGCCGGGTCGGTCCCTCGAGGAGACGCTCGAGGTCGAGGCGATGAAGGTCCTCGGTCGCGCGCGGGACCAGGCGGGACTGATCGCCGGAAAGCACCTCGGGATCGAGAACTCCGCGGTGATCATGGCACGCTCCGGGGCGCGCGGTTCCATGCTGAACCTGTCTCAGATGGCCGGATCGATCGGGCAGCAGGCCGTCCGTGGTGAGCGACTGAGCCGCGGCTACTGGAACCGGACTCTGCCCCACTTCCGCAAGGGCGACTTGGGCGCGGAGGCGAAAGGCTTCGTCAAGTCCTCGTACAAGTCTGGCCTGCATCCCACGGAATACTTCTTCCACTCCATGGGCGGGCGGGAAGGCCTCGTCGACACGGCGGTTCGGACTTCCCGCTCGGGCTACATGCAGCGCCGCCTGATCAACGCGCTCGAGGATCTGAAGGTCAAGGAGGACGGCACGGTGCGCAACACCGCGAACACGATCATTCAGTTCCGGTTCGGAGAGGACGGCGTGGATCCGTCTCGGAGCGTCCAGGGCCGCGCAGTGGACATCGACGACATCCTCCAGGAGGTCCTCGGCGAGGAGCCCTCGTGGAAGGAGCGGCTTCGCGAGCAGGAGATGGCCTCCTACGGCCTCACGGAGAAGGACATGTACGTCGAGATTAGCGAAGAGGAGATCGAGGTCGAGGAGGAGGAGCCTCCCTCGGAGGAATGAGCATGGCCCGCGCGGCTACAATTCAGGCACTGCGGAACCGCGGGATCTCGAAGAAGACCGCGGAGACCCTCGCGGATGCCGGGTTCACCCTCGAGATCCTCGGCCGCTCCAAGGTGGAGAGGCTCAAGAAGTTCATCCCGGAGAAGGAGGCCGTCAAGGTCCTCAAGAAGGTCGGCGCTCCGCCGGCGGCGGAGCCCCCTCCGAAGAAGGCGAAGGCAAAGCCCGCCGTGCGGCCGAGGAAGAGGGCCCCCGCGGCTCGGGAGGCCGAGCCCGAACCGGAGGTACCGTTGAAGGTCCCCGTGAAGACGCCCGCGACGACGTTGGGGGAACAGGAGATCTTGGAGGGCCTGAAGGAGCTCGGCCGGTTCCTCCCTCGCGCGGTCGTCTCCGAACTTGCGCGGAAGGTCGAGGGACTGAAGCTGAGTAAGAAACGTCTCCTAGAAGTCCTCGGAAAGGTCTGCGAGAAATACGACGTCCATTCGATCGATCCGAACGAATCGGCCGGCATTGTGTCGGCGCAGTCGATTGGCGAACCCGGGACTCAAATGACCATGAGGACGTTCCACTACGCGGGCGTCGCGGAGATGAACGTCACTCTCGGCCTGCCGCGGTTGATTGAGATTGTCGACGCCCGGCGGGTCCCGTCGACTCCGATCATGGAGATTCACATTCGATCGGGCCATGGCGACCTCGAGAAGATGCGGAAGATTGCCACGGAGATCGAGGTGACCACGCTGGATGACGTTGCGGAGATCGAAGCGGATCTCGAGCACATGCGAGTCCTCGCTTTCCCGGATGACCACCGGATGAAGTCCCGGGGAGTCAGCTGGGGTGAGCTCGACGAGCGCATGAAGAAAATTGGGTCGGTCCAGGAGGTCAAGCGGGCCATTGGGACCACGGAGAAGAAGGTGAAAGCGATTGTGGTCGAGGCCGGCGAGCCTTCATACAAGAAGCTGCAGCGGCTCGTCGAACAGGTTCGGGTGACGAAGATCAAAGGGATCGAGGGCATTTCCCGTGCGATCCTCAAGAAACGCGGCGACGGATATGTCATTTACACGGAGGGTTCGAACCTCTCGAAGATCCTCGAACTCCCCTACGTGGACGCATCCAAGACGACGACCAACTCAATCCAGGAGATCTACGAAGTCCTGGGGATCGAGGCGGCCCGGAACGCGATTATCAACGAGGCGTACAGCACCCTGCAGGAACAGGGCTTGACCGTGGACATCCGGCATATCATGCTCGTCGCGGACATGATGTCGAACGACGGGGACGTGAAGGCAATCGGCCGTCACGGCATATCCGGCCGCAAATCGTCCGTCCTCGCGCGTGCCGCGTTCGAGATTACGGCGCATCACCTCCTCCGGGCGGCGATCCAGGGCGAGGTGGATTACCTCGACGGCGTCGCGGAGAACGTCATCGTCGGCCAGCCCGTTACCTTGGGCACGGGCGCAGTGAACCTCGTGTACAAGCCTCCCGCGAGCATGCCGCCCGCGCAGAAGACGCCGAAGGCCGTCGCTCCGCCGGTGCCGAAGGGAGAGGAGGTGGTCGCGTGATCGATGTGGCCCGCGCCCTCAAGCTCGCGGCGGACACCGGCGAGGTGCGCTTCGGTGCCCGGCAAGTCCGCAAGGCGGTCAAGGCGAAGACCGCGAAACTCGTCGTCGTCGCGTCCAACTGCCCGGATCAACTGCTCCAGGACCTCGGGGACGTGAAGATGTATCGATTCGCGGGGACGAACGCAGAGCTCGCGGCCGCGTGTGGCGTGCCGTTCTCCGCGGCCGCAGTCGCGATCCTCAGTCCCGGGGAGTCGAACATTCTCAGCGTCTAGGTGACCGATGGCCGAGGTCACGTTCGACGAGCAGACGATCAAGTACGTCGCGCTCTTCCAAGATCTCACCCGGACAACCGTCGTGGACTGCGTCGATGCGGGCGACCGTTTGATCTTCGTCGTGAAGGAAGGAGACATCGGCAAGGCGATTGGAAAGAAGGGCGACCACGTCGCGAAGCTCAAGCGACTCATGGGGAAGGACATCCATGTGATTGAGTATTCGGAGGAGCCGGAACGTTTCGTCGCCAACGTGTTCCGCAATTACGATGTGAAGGGTGTCCTCATCGAGCAGCGGGGAGACGTGACGCACGCCACGGTCACCGTCGACACATCGAAGAAGGGCCGCGCGATCGGAAAGGAAGGGCGGAACCTGCGCGTGTCGAGGGATCTGATTGCGCGGCACCATCCGATACAGAGCGTGAGCGTGGCCTGAGCCACGTCCGTTGTTCCCGCGTCGAGGTCATGACCCGCGGGGACCCGTTGTTCTCGCAAGCGCGATGGCCACCGGATCCGATGGCGATCGCGAGCTGTCGAGCGGCTCCGCGCGACAAGAATTAAGTGCGGCTTCGTAGATGCGCCCGTTGCCTGCGCTTGCAGGTGAAGGGATCCCCCGTCCATGGCCGCCACACCGGAGGCCACGCCCTCTACGGAAACCGCCCTCGCACTCGCGTTTGCGGAGGGAGACCGCGCCGTGCTCGCTTCGTTCGGCATCGGCGAGGGCGATGGAGCCCGGGCGTGGCGCTTGAACGTGATGGCCCATCGCCTCTCCCTCGTCCATGGGTTCGATCGGCTCCTCGCATGGCCCTCCCTCCGAGGGGTGAATCGGTACGAGCATCAGGAGCGGGCAGCCTTCCGCGTCCTCCGCGAGATGCGCGGGCGAGCGATCCTCGCGGACGAGGTCGGCCTGGGCAAGACCATCGAAGCGGGATTGATCCTGAAAGAGCTCTCGATTCGCGGGCTGGTCCGCCGCGCCCTCGTGCTGGCACCGCCCGCGCTCACGGGACAGTGGCGGGAGGAGATGGACCAGAAGTTCCGCCTCCCCTTCGACGTCCTCCGTTCGTCGCGGGACTGGGTAGAGAAGCCGCTACTCATCGCCTCCCTAGACACCGCGAAGCGCGTTCCCCATCGAGAGACAGCCCAGGCAAGTCTATGGGATCTCGTGATCGTGGACGAGGCCCATCGGCTCAAGAACCGTGCATCGCTGAACTGGCGATTCGTCGCCGGCCTGCGTAAGAAGTACATGCTCCTGCTCACGGCGACCCCGGTCCAGAACAACCTGGACGAGCTGTTCGCCCTCGTCAGCCTCCTCAAGCCGGGGCAGCTCCACACGTACGACACCTTCCTTGAGCGATACGTCGCGAGCTCGGATCGGCGGGTGCCTGCGCGGGTGACGGAACTGCGCGGTCGTCTGCGCGATATCATGGTCCGGAGCCGGCGCGGCGTCGCGTTCACGCTGCCTGCGCGAAGGGTCCACTCCTTGGCCGTCACTCTCTCGCCCGCGGAGCGGGCACTCTACGACGGCGTCACACAATTCGTGCGCGACGCCTACGCGTCACCCCGGGGTCGGTTGCCTCTGACGGCCCGTCTCACATTGATCGTCCTCCAACGGGAGATTGGCAGCAGCAGCTTCGCCGCGGCGCAGACCTTGGCGAAGATGAGCGAGAGCGCCGCGTTCATCCCGGAGGAGCGCGAACGACTCGCAGCCCTTCGGGAGCAGGCCCTGGCGGCTCGGGACAGCGTGAAGGCGGACCACCTTAGGAGGTTTCTCGAATCGACGGAGGAGAAGGTACTCGTGTTCACGCAATACGTCCGGACCCTCGAGCGACTGATGCGGGGACTCGAGGATCTGGGCTTCACGGTCGCGGCCTACCATGGCGCCCTGTCCCAATCGGCAAAGGACGAGGCCGTGCGGAGGTTTCGGGACGGTTCCAGGATTTTCCTGAGCACCGAGGCGGGAGGAGAAGGGCGAAACCTCCAGTTCGCCCGCACGATCGTGAACTACGACCTCCCCTGGAACCCGCTACGGATCGAGCAGAGGATCGGCCGCGTCCACCGCCTGGGCCAGGAGAGGGAGGTCCATGTCGTCAACATATGGGCCCGTGACACCGTGGAGGAGTTCCTCATCGAGCTGCTCGATCGAAAGATCCACATGTTCGAGCTCGTCGTCGGAGAACTCGACTTGATCCTCGGCAACCTCGATGAGCGGCGGACGTTCGAGGAGATCTTGATGGACATCTGGACCCTCGGTCAGGCGGAGGACCGTCGGGTCGCCCTCGAACGCCTCGGAGACGCCCTGATCGCTGCGAAATCCCGCTACGAGGGCGTGAAGGTCCGGAATGACGACCTCTTTGGGCCCCTCGCCGAGGAGGCGACCGCGTGACGGACGCCGAGGCGATCGGCGCGTTTGTCGGCGAGGCCCTCGAGGACTGGGGTGCGACCGTCTCGGCGCGCGGCGGTATCCTGTGGGCCCAACTCCCTCCGGCTCTGGCGGCGGAACTCGCCCTCCCGGCCGACCTCGTTATGACAACGGAGCCCGAATCCGTCGGCGCATTCGGCGCGGAACTCCTGGCACCCGGCAGCTACGTCCTCGAGCGACTGCTCGAGCGGGCGACGCGCCGCGGCCGTTGGGATACTGCGCGGGTGACCGCTCGGAGCGAGGACTGGATTGCCTCGGCGCTTCGCGATGCAGGCCTGCCGCCCTCGCAGCGCTTCACGGTGATCGAAGTCCGCGACGCGCCGGTGGTCCTGTTCCTGTTTCGCGTCTCGCTCGTCTCCGACGAGAAATGGGAGAGTTGTCACGCGATCGGCGTGTGCCCAGATGACAAAGCGGGCTGGTCCGTGGGCCCCGACATCGCCTCCGCACCCCTCGAGCCCTCCTCGGCGCCATCCCCTCTGGACATCGACGGCCTGTACCGGACGGCTCGGGAGACATTGTGTCGGCGGATCCGCTCGGACCTGGATCGGTTCCGCAGGACGGCCCTCGGCCTCCTCGAAGAGGAGGTTCGGCGGATCCTGGGGTACTTCGACCGGACCGAGGAGGCGATTCGACAGACCGGATCCTCGGCGACGCCGGGTCTGCTCCTGGCCCTCGAGGCCGAGCGGGATCGCCGCCTCGCCGAGGCCCTCGAACGCTTCGATGCGCGCGCGCTGGCGACGCTCATCGGCGTCCGCGCGGTGTTCGCGCCGGTGGCGCACGTCGCGTTGGACCTTCGTGGTAGGGAGGGAGGCGTTGTGACGGTCGATGCATGGACGCGCGTGGTCCGAGGGCTCCGATGCGACGCCTGCCATCGTTCGGAGGGACCGTGGGCCCGTGCAACCGCCCATGGCTTGCGGTGCGTCCCGTGCGCGGCTAGGGCAGGCGAGTCCGCTCGACCTCCAATCCGTCCGCGGTCGGATATTCCTCGACCACGAACGAAGGCCGGCCGAGCTTCGGCGCGATCTCCTCTAGGATCCAGGGAGCGATTTCGATCCTCCGACGTGCGTCGTCGAGGCCCATGAGATCCCTCGGCACTCGATGCCTCTCCGCGAGGTTTCGGAGAAGCTCGTCCAGGCCGTCGCCCTCGATGATGCCTCGGAGGAGCGTCCCGTCCTCCGTCACGACATCCCAGGCGCGGGCGACGCTCTCGGCGCGCCGCTTGATGCGGGTGCGGAGCTGCCACCCGTCCTTGTATCCACTCGTGCAGTAGTGGACCGCGATCCTCCAGGGTCGTGCCAGGATGCGCAGCGCGACCGCGTCCGCCCCCTTCACCCCGTAGGACAGCTCGTGCTTGATCGCATAGCCCCGGACCTTCATCCGGGCGTAGTTCGCATCGGAGAACTCCATCTCGTCGAGGTTCACGAACGCGAGGCCCTCGTCGGTCGCCCATGTGATGAGGGCGAGGAGGTCCTCCTCCCGCTCGGGAATCAGGGGGACCTCGAGTCCGACGGTCATCCCGAGCGAGCGGGCGAGGCGGGCCGCGGTCTCGAAGCCCGTCCCCGAGACCCGGGACCAGAGTCCCGGCGGGACGTGGAAGCGTAGCTCATCGAGGCCCGCGTCCGCGAGTTTCCGAATCTTTTCAGTGTCCGTGCCCATCGTGTACAGGTGGGCATGGAACTGAGGACCGAACTCGGCCTTGAGCAGGCGGATGTAGTGACACGTGCGGTCCACCGCCTCGAGGGGATCGCCGCCCGTGATCCCCACGCCGTTCGCGCGGATGGCCCGCGCTTCCTCGAGGACGTCCTCGTCCCGTTCGACCCGCTTCTCGTCCGCGTAGATGACGTCCCGGTACATCTTCTCGTCCGAGACGGGGCAATAGAAGCAGTGGAAGGAACAGAGGCCTGTCACGAAGAGGACCATCTTCGCGCCGTCCGTACACTGCGCGCAGCCTACCGGGAGTGGGCCCTTCAGAAAGGATCCATACGGACGTTCGGTGAGGCGCACGGCGTCCGTCCAAACCACTTCTAGGTATAAGCCTTGCCGCGGGGCCTCGATCACCGGGCCGGCGTGTCGGTCGAGGCCCCTCAGATTGGACGTATGAACATGATAATCCTGATTGTAAGATTCATTCGTCCAATATCGTTAGCGAATGTTACTTATATGGCCGTGTCATGGGACCCGGACGTGACGTTCGCCCCGCGAAAAGCGCGCGGGGCCCATCGGCGGGAGCGTGGATGGCCGTTCGCGCCCGAGAGGCGGGCGGTCCGGGTCAGGCCGGACCCTTGATGCCGTCGAAGAAGGAACCCTCTCCATCCCTCGCAGCGGAATTTCGACGCATCCTCGGCCCGCAGAGTCGCATCCTCGCCGAGGGAGCGGAACTCGAGCTCTACGCGAGGGACCAGGCGGATATCCCCGAAACGCTGCGACGGATGCTGATCCGCACCGTGCCGGACCTCGTCATCCAGCCCGAGACCGTCGAGGACGTGGCCAACGTCGTCTCGGCCGCGTATGATCTTGGCATCCCGGTCGTGCCGAGGGCTGGAGCCTCCTTCCCGCTCGGGGGCTCCGTGCCGACGATGGGCGGGATCGCTCTAGATCTGTCCTCCTTACGACGAATCCTCTCGATCGACCGGATCCAGCGGCTCGCGGACGTCGAGGCGGGCGTCCGGTGGTCCACGCTCAGCGAGCAGCTGCGCGGCGACGGCCTCGCGCTCCGCACCTATCCGAGTTCATGGTTCTCATCGGTCGGAGGCTGGGTCTCGACCGGAGGCTACGGGATCAATAGCCTAACGTTCGGCCATCTATCCCGCAACGTCGCCGCGATCCAAGTGGTCACGCCCACGGGCGGGATTGAGTGGATCGACGAGACGCATCGCGATTTCTCCCTGTACTTTGGGACGGAGGGTCAGCTCGGCATCGTGACCCGCGTCGTCGTGAAGGTCCGCCCGATGCCGAAGGCCGAGGGCACGTCCCTCCTTCATTTCGCGACCGCGGAGGAGGCCTTCGCCTTCGCGTCGGAACTCCTCGAGGCGGGACCGCCGATGCACATGCTGTACTTCGACCCGCACCGGATGCAGACCCTCAACCGCCTGATGCCGCAGCCGTTCCTGCGGGAGGCCCACTCCCTCCTCGTTCGCGTGGAGGACGGGTCCGGCCCGACTCTCGAACGCCGCGCGTCGGGGAAGGGATCGTTGGCTCCACACCACCACGGAGCGTACCTGTGGCGGGAGCGGTTCTTCCCGCTGAAGCCGAAACGACTCGGTCCCGGCGTCCTCGGCTCCGAGCTCATCGTTGACGAAGGCGCGGCGACCGCGGTCTTCGAGGAATGGCGCAGGATCGCGGACCGCGCTGGCCTCGTTCCGGAAACGGAAGCCCACTTCCTCGACGGTCGGCGGGTCCTCGGGCTGTGCACCTTCCTGACGGACCCCCGCCAGAGTGGGGTCTACGCGGTCCACTCCGTCCTCGCCGTCCACATGACGATGGCCGGGGTGCGGCTCGGAGGACGTCCGTACGGGACGGGCATCTGGCAGACGCCGATGATGGCCGCGCGGTTCGGCGAGGAGGAGGCGCTTCGCCTGCGACGGGAGAAACTGAGGCGGGACCCGAAGGGCCTCCTGAACCCGGGGAAGTTCTTCGCCATCCGCTCGAGGTACGCGAACCTCCTGGGACTGGCGATGACGCCGCCCCTTGCGAACGTCGGGCTCCGGCTCCTCGGCCCCCTCCTCCCGTCGCTCGCCCGGATGACCTACCGGCCGCCGTCCGCTCACGGTACGGTCCTCGAGGCCTCCGCGATCGAATGCTCGTCCTGTGGCGCCTGCGTGCCGGTGTGTCCGGCATACATGGCGACGGGCTCCGAGCTGGTCACGGGCCGCGGGAAGCTGCAACTCGCCTCGAAACTGCTCTCGGGCCGCCCCGTACGGCCGGAGGACGCCCACGCGATGTTCCTGTGCATCCACTGCGGCGCCTGCGAACGGGTGTGTCAGAGCGAGCTACCTCTCGTGAAGGCGTACGAGGACCTGGAGGCGCTCGTCGCGGGACGCTTCGGCGTGCCACGGGAGCGAATCGACGCGTTCGCCGCGGCGGTCCAGGAGTCGAAGGAGTACCGGCAGCTCCTCGGCGCGGGCATGGTCCCGGAGGCGTTCTACACCTACAAGGAGGGGCGGTCTGGCGGTGTTTAGGCGGTACCATATTCCCACCGCCAGCGCGCCGAGCCGCAGACCCTGGGCCCGCGTGGCGGTCCACCGCGACCTCGCGCGCTGCCTGAACTGCGGCACCTGCATCGATTCCTGCCTCTACGGCGTCCACGGCCGTCGAGTCGACGATCCGCGGTTCATGGCGGAGCCGACGGACCATCTGTGCCGCGTGTGCTTCCGTTGCGTCCAGGAGTGCCCGGTCAACGCGCTCGCGCTCACCCGGAACCGCGACTTCGTCGAGGCCGGCAACGGGCTGTTCACGCCCCACATCCTCCGCACCCTCTCGAACGAGGCGGAAGGAGGGAGGATCCCGGTCACCGGAGCTTGCTACAACGGTCCCTTCGGGGGCCCCGGCTTCGACGGGATCTGGACGGACATGTCCGAGATCGTCCGGCCGACGCGGGATGGCATCCACGGACGGGAGTACATCGCCACGAGCGTGGACATCGGGTTCCGCCCGACGTATCTGGATTTCTCAGCCGGTGCCGGCTGGACACCGCCGCGCGAGATCCCGATCCCGATGATCCTGGACTCGGCGACGCCAGGGACGCCTCCCTCCGGCGTCCTAGCGTCCATCGTGCGTGCCGCGAGGACCCTGGGGACGTATGCGATCGTCCCCTCGGGCTCTCCTCGGCAAATCCTCGATGAGGCTCCCGAGCATGTCCTCGTGCGCGGCGTCCCTGGTGATCCGGCGGGCGATCGGCGGTTCGCAGGTCTCGAGGTGACCTACGGCGAGGACGGGGAGGATGTCCCAGCCCTCCGTCGTCGGTTCCCGGACGCGATTCTCTCCCTCCGCCTCCCCCTGGCCTCGTACGACCCCGCGGCGGTCGACCTCGCCCTCGACGCGGGCGTCGATCTGGTTCACTTCACGTGCGGCTGGCAGGAAGTCGACGATCCCGCCGGGATGACGCGCTACATCCGCACCCTGCGCGACCTGCACGGGCATCTCCTGGAGCGGTCTCGGCGAGACTCGATCAGCGTCGTCGCAAGCGGCCCGATTGCTGCCGCGGAACATGTCCCGAAGACGATCATCCTCGGCGCGGACCTCGTCTCGGTCGACACGGCCCTGTACGTCGTCCTCGAGTGCGTCCCGCCGAACCACGCGGTCCACCTTGGACGGTTCCCGGAAGACTTCCCGCTCTCCGACGTCGTCTGGGGCACGCAGCGGATCGTGAACCTGATGAACGCATGGCGAGACCAGCTCCTCGAGATCTTGGGCGCGATGGGGATGCGCGAGGTCCGGCGGCTGCGCGGCGAGGTGGGCAGAGCCATCTTCCAAGCGGAGGCGGAGCGAGAGGCGTTCGGGGACATCCGCATGCGCATCCCCGAGGGGGCGGTCGCACGGTAGTCGCCCAAGAAGCGGATCCGCCTCGGGTCGAGGCCCTCAAGCGGCTCCTGCCCGGGCCCCAGGCCTATCGCTCCTACATCTCGAAGTGGATCGTGAACGTGAACCGGTCCTGCATTGACTGCGGGATCTGCGCGGAGGTCTGCCCCTTCGGCGTCCACGAGCGGAAGGAAGGCTTCCTCCACCTCTCCCTCCCGAAGAGCCAACGGTGCATCGGCGAGGCGTGCGAGACCCAGCCGTTCTATTGCGTGAAGCACTGCCCTGTCGACGCGATCTCGATCGAGCGGAACCCGCTCGCGGATCTCCTCGGGAACCCGCGATGGACGAACGATCTCATCATGTCGACGTGGGTCATGTCCGAGACGGGCCGGCCTCCGGAGCGGGGGCTGGAGTATCGCGTCGGCCGAGCCGGCGGAGGATTCGATTCCCTAGATTTCGACTTCCCGTCTCCCGGGCGGTCCTTCGACCCTCCGTCCCTCGAGGATATCTCCACGGCGATTCCCCTGAACCGTCGGGGGCATGGCGCGCAGATCGAGATCCCGATCCCCTGGTACGGCGGGGGCATGTCCTTCGGGTCCGTTTCCGTTCAAGTCATGCTCGCGCGGGCGATCGCGGCGAAGGCCTGGAACACCTTCACGAGCACCGGCGAAGGAGGGTACCCCGACGAGCTCGTGCCGTACGCGGACCACATCATCACCCAGGTCGCGACGGGTATGTTCGGGGTCCGCGAGGAGACCGTCCAGCGCGCGCGGGTCGTCGAGATCAAGTATGCGCAGGGCGCCAAGCCGGGCCTGGGAGGCCATCTCCTCGGGGACAAGAACACCCCCGTCGTCGCGAAGATGCGGGAGACCGTCGCGGGGACCTCGCTCTTCTCCCCCTTCCCGTTCCACAGCGTCTATAGCGTCGAGGACCACCGGAAGCACGTGGACTGGATCCGGGCCATGAACCCGAGGGCCCTCGTCTCCGCGAAGGTCTCCACCCCCACGGACGTGGACATGGTCGCGGTGGGCTGCTACCATGCCGGGGTGAACATCGTGCACCTCGACGGCGGCTACGGCGGCACGGGCGCGGCCCCCGATATTTCGAAGAAGAACATCGCGATGCCGATCGAGTTCGCGATCCCGAAGGTCCACAAGTTCCTCGAGAAGGAAGGGATCCGCGACGAGGTCGTCCTCATGGCCAGCGGCGGCATCCGGAGCGCCTGGGACGCCGCAAAGGCGATTGCCCTCGGGGCCGACGGCGTGATCCTCGGCACCGCGGAGCTCATCTCGGTGGGCTGCGTCCTCTGCGGGAACTGTGAATCGGGCCGCGGCTGCCCCTGGGGCATCACCACGACCGACCCGGAGCTCAGCGAGCTGATTGCGCCGGAGTGGGGGGCCCAGCGCATCTCGAACACGTACCGCGCGTGGCAGCTCCAGATCCGCGAGATCCTCGCTCGGTTTGACTTGGACTCGATCCGTGACCTCCGGGGCCGGACGGACCTCCTGGTCCGAGATCCGTCGTCCAACGGTGGGCTGACGCCAGGGGGTGCACCGAAATGGTGAGCCTCGCGGATAGGCTGCTCCGCACGCGCCGGGCCCTCGGTGGGCTCGCGCCCCCAATCCAGCGGGCGGAGCGGGAGGCAGAGGGCGGGTGCGGCGTCGTCGGGCTCGCGTCCTCCGTCCCCGTCCGGGGCCACCACATCCTGTGTCCCGTGGAGCAGATGCACAACCGCGGGAACGGGAAAGGCGGCGGCGTCGCAGCGGTCGGACTCCTCCCGGAGCAAGCCGGCGTTCCCGCGGAGGTGTTGCGGACCCATTACCTCCTTCAGGTCGCATACCTCGACGAATCCGCACGGCCCGACGTCGAGGCGACGTTCATCGACCCGCATTTCGACGTGCACACGGCGTATCCGGTCGAACATCTCGCCGACCACACCGCGATCGGCCTCGAAGTGAGGCCCCCGCTCGTCTGGCGGTATTTCGTCCGCGTGAAGACCGAGGTGCTCCGTCGCTTCGTTGAGGAGGGACACCTAGAACGGTTGGAGCCGCGGAAGGCGGAGGACGAGTTCGTCTTCCAGAACACATACCGGCTCAACGCCGCGTATTACGCGTCCCTGGGCGACAAGCGCGCTTTCGTCCTGAGCCATGGCCGCAACATGTTCGTCTTCAAGATCGTGGGATTCGCGGAGCAGGCCCTCCGATTCTATCGGCTCGAGGACGTGAGGGCCCACGTATGGATCGGACACCAGCGGTATCCGACGAAAGGCCGGGTGTGGCATCCCGGCGGCGCCCACCCCTTCATCGGTCTCGACGAGGCCCTCGTCCACAACGGAGACTTCGCCAACTACCTGAGCGTCGTGGAGTACCTCAAGCAGCGAAACATCCACCCGCTCTTCCTCACGGATACCGAGGTGGGCATCCTCCTGTTCGACCTCCTCAAGCGCATCTACGGGTATCCGATGGAGTACGTCATCGAGTCGATGGCCCCGACGACGGAGAGAGACCTCGCCATGCTCCCGCCGGAGCGCCAGCGGATCTACCGGATGATCCAGGCGGTCCATATGCACGGTTCCCCCGATGGCCCGTGGTTCTTCATCATCGGGAGGAACGATGTCGAGGAGGGCGCGTTTCAGCTCGTCGGCATCACGGACACGTCGATGCTTCGGCCGCAGGTGTTCGCGCTGCAGGTGGGCGCGGTCTCGGTCGGCCTCATCGCTTCCGAGAAGCAGGCGATCGATGCGGCCCTCGGAAGCTTGGCGGAAGAAGACCCGCGGTTCCTCCCCGTCGCCGACCGGTACTGGAACGCGCGCGGAGGGAGCCATACCGACGGGGGCGCGTTCATCTTTTCCGTGCAGGAGTACGGGGCTGGCCACTTCCTGCGCTGCGCGAACAAGTTCGGGGAGCCGGTGTCCGTCGCGATCGCTCCGAACGGCGGGAGCCTCGCGGCATCCCCCGTCTTCGATCTTGCCTCCTTGGGCGAACAGCTCTCGGGCGTGATCACGGCCGGACAGGCCACGGCCGCCTTCGATCGTGCGACGGAGCACGTGCCGGGCCTGACGGTGGACGCATTCCGTACCCTGCTCGAGGAGCTGCGGGCAAAAGCCGTCGCGGCCGGGCCTCGCGCCGTTCGCTCTTGGATCGAGTGCCTCACCCTTCTTCTGGACCGCGAGTACCCGATCGGCGGCAAGCGTCGCGCGGCCCTTCGGGCGGTCCTCCAGGAGGAACTCTTTGCCCTCTTCCGATCCCTCGATCGCGTGGCGGGATTCCGCCTCGTCGGGTATCCCTCGAGGGCCGAGTTGGCGCCCGCGTCCTTCCCGGATGCGATCCTGCTCGTTGACGCGCGGGGCTTCCCGCCCGAGGGGGACGACGGCCTCGGCCAGTTCGTCGTGGACGCGTATCGCCACGGATGGATGCGCGTCATCGTCTTCGACTGCACGGGCCAGCGGTTCCTCGGCTGTGGGCTCGGCCCGAACAGCCAGGGGTTCCGACTCGACGTCTACGGGAGCCCGGGAGACTACCTCGGCAGCGGCCTCGACGGTGCGGAGGTCTACGTCCACGGGAACGGGCAGGATCAGCTGGGCCAGATTCTGAAGTCGGGACGGCTCGTCGTGTTTGGGGATCTCGGCCAGACGTTCATGTACGCCGCGAAGGGCGGCGAAGTCTACGTGAAAGGGAACACCGCAGGCCGACCCCTGATCAACGCGGTCGGGAAGCCGCGGGTCGTGATCAACGGCACGGCCCTGGACTACCTCGCGGAGTCCTTCATGGCCGGGGATCCCCTGAGCGGAGGCGGGTTCGTCGTCCTGAACGGGATTCGCGTGCGGGACGACGGCGTCGTCGAGGACCTCGAGACGCCCTATCCTGGGGGCAACCTGTTCTCCCTCGCGTCGGGAGGCGCGATCTACCTCCGGGATCCGAGGCGGAGGGTCAGCCCGGACCAGCTCAACGGCGGCATGTTCGACACCCTGGGGGACGAGGATTGGGAGCTGATCCGTCCATACCTGGAGGAGAACGAGCGGCTCTTCGGCATACGGGTCAAGGACCTCCTGACCGTGGACGGCGTGCGACGGCCGCCCCACGTCGTGTACCGGAAGGTCAAGGCGGTCCCGCTGAAGGTCCTCGCTCACACGGGCCTGTGAAACGAGCAGCGGGACGCGGACGCGAGCGCCCACGACGCCTACACGGGCCGCTTGCACTTCGCGCAGACGAGGCGGCACTCCTTCTTGCACTCGAGGCAAATCCCGTGGAGGAAACGCTCCCGGACGGGGGCATGATGGCAGTCGCTCACGACGGACACCATGTGACCGCAGTAGTCGCACAGATGCTGAACCGGTTTCTTGCTCATCACGTACCGCTGGTACGCCATCAGGACCGCGAGGATCAAGACGAGGATTCCGATGATCAGCGCGACGGCCCAGCATTGGAGGCTTCCGTCCGTCGTCTGAAGGGGGAGGAGGCCCAGCAAGCCGGGCACGCGCGGGCATCGACCCAGGGCCTAAATAAGCTTGGCCGCGCCGGCCCGTCGTTCGGCTCGGGCCGAACCGCGGGGGGACCTTGATATCTTCCGAATTCCCTGGAGGTTCCGCGCGGTGGTAGGATTGATCCTCACGCTGAAAACGCTCGTGGTCTTGCTGATGGCCGCAATCGCAGGCGGAGCCGCGGTCTACAGCGTCTCGAACCTCTCGCCCGTGTCGGGAGACGCCGGATCGGACTACGGGCTCGACACCGACGGGAACGGCCGATTCGACTGGCTCGTCGTGGAGGCGACCGTCAACCTGCCCGAGGCCGGCACGTGGAGCATCTCCGCGGGGCTCATGACCTCGACGCCCCCGACGGGCGGCATCTGCGGAGGTCCGTATCCCGTCCCGCTCGTCGCGGTGCCGGGCGATATCCTCCCGCCGGAATGGTCGATCGCGTGGACGTACGAAGTGTACTTCTTCCCCGCGGGCACCCAGACCGTTCGCATGGCCTTCCAGGGCACGGACATCTTCCGAGCCGGCGTCGACGGCCCATACCTCGTGCGGGCCACGTTGAGCCTCGGCACCGTATGCCCGTACTGCCGGTACGAAGCCGGATCGATGCCCTGGTTCGACGGGCACTATCTCATGTGGAACTATACCACGCAAGCGTACCAGGTCGCGGATTTCCAGGAGCCGTTCCGGCCCGCCTACTTCACGGGCGGACATACGGACTCCGCGGTCGATGTGGATGAGGACGGCCTCTTCGACTTCTTGGAACTCCGGGCGGACATCCGTGTGAACGCCGAGGGCACGTACAACCTCAACGGGGTACTCTCGGCCACCACCGCGCCCGCGTACCCGGATCCCTCGATGCCCGTCGTCTACACGATGGTCGCCTACGCCTACCGGGACGTTTCGCTGCAGGTCGGGGACACGTCGGTCCACCTTCGATTCCGGGGCGATCAGATCCGCATGGCGAACGTCGACGGCCCCTGGGACTTCAGCCTCACGATGTACGGTCCCGTGGACATCCTATACCTGAACGGGACCGTCGGGACGAGGCCGCCCGGGGATGGCTTCGCGCCCATGCCGATGCCCGTGCCGGAGACCCTTTGCGGCACGACGGCCGCCTACCGCGCGGACGCGTTCGACGACACCGTCGAACTCCTCGCGTACACGGGCGTCTTCGAGGAAATCGTGCCGGACCGGGACGGCGATGGGTTGTACGACCTCCTCGAGATCCGCGCGGGGGTCGACGTGTTCGCCCAATCGGGCTTCGACATCCGCGCGATCCTGCGGTCCGGCGACGGAAAGACGGACATCGCGTCCTTCATGACGCAGATGTACCTGCCCGAGGGCCTCGGCCTCGTGGCCGTCGCCTTCGACGGGGCAATGATCCGCGCGAACGGCATCGACGGCCCGTATCAGGTCTACCTGTCGATCACGCCGACCATGATGGGCTTCGACCCCGAGACGACGTACGCCACGCGCGTTTATCGCGCCGCGGACTTCGACGAGGGTTGCCTAAACTGCAGCGGGCACTGGATCGGCGATCTCGCGGCGAGGCCTTTCGACGCCTCCGGCATGAGCATTAGCGTGAGCGTCGTCCGGGGGGATGACATGCTCACCTACGTGATCGAAGACCTCCTGACCGTCTCCGTCATCGACGCGTCCGGATCGACCGTGTGGTCCGTCGTCGAGCGCGTGTACCTCCCCTCCGGGGGGGTCACGCAGTACTTCGGCTACGACGTGCGCGGCCTCTCCGCCGGCACCTACCTGGTCGTCGCGACGCTCGGCCCTCCGGAGCGGCCCATCGACGTTCGATCGACGTCCGTTACCTTGTAGCCGCCGCCGACACAAGCCTAATGGCCTGCCACCCCGTCTCCCGTCGCGTGGAGAGAGAGGATCCTCGGAAGACCCTCGCCCGGCTGGGGGCTCGCGCTCGAAAGGGCCTGGGCCAGCACTTCCTTGTCGACTCCCGCGTTGCGGCTCGGCACCTCGCGTACGCGGACATCGGACCGTCCGATGTCGTCCTCGAGATCGGGCCCGGACTCGGCGTCCTCACGCGGGCGCTCGTGGGCCGCGCGAGGCGCGTCGTCGCGATCGAGGCGGACCGCCGGTTTGCGTCCTACCTGCGCGAGGCAGTACCGGGGGCGGAGATCGTCCAAGGGGATGCATTGAAGGTCAAGTGGCCCTCCTTCGATGTGATGGTCTCGAACCTCCCGTACCAGATCTCCTCGCCCGTCACGTTCCGCCTCCTCGATCGGCCGTTCGATCGCGCCGTCCTCATGTACCAGTGGGAGTTTGCCCGTCGGATGGTTGCGAAGCCCGGAACCGCGGACTACTCCCGGCTTAGCGTCGGCGTCTTCTGCCGTGCGACGTGCGAAATCCTGGAGCGCGTTCCGAGGAACGCGTTCCACCCGCAGCCGCGCGTGGACTCGGCGTTGGTGAAGCTTCGGCCTCGCCCTTGCCCGTTCCCGCTCCCGAGTCCGGAGACGTACGACGCCGTCGTCGACGCGTTGTTCGAGCACCGCCGCAAGACGGTCGAGAACGGCCTGCGCCTCGCATGGCGTGCCTTCGCGGATTCCGCGGAAGCGTTCGAGCCCATCCTCGCTCGCCTCCCGTTCCTTGGCCGCCGCGTGGAAGAGCTTCGTCCGGAGGAAATCGGCATGCTGGCGGACGCGATTGTGGGGGCGAAAGGTTAATGGCAGGTCTGTAAATAGCCGCCTTCCGCCTTCCCCCGGGGGGGCCCGATGGTTCGGAAGAAGAGCCTTTCTGAATTGGAGCAAGCGGAGATTCGGCTCGAGGCCCTCATCGAGAAGCGGGACCGGCTCAATCAGGAGGCGAACCTGCTCCGTCAGGAGCGGGACCTCGTCCACGAAAAGAAGCGCGAGTTCAGCTCGAAGCTACGCGAGATCAAGGACAAGCGCGCTGCGATCGCCGGCCGAGCGCGAGAACACCGCGCGAAGCGCGATGCGCTCCAAAAGCAAGCAAAGGCCCTCATCGAGATGAAGCGAAAGCTGCGGGGGCAGTCCACCGGGTCCGTGTCCGAGGAGCTCCGCGCCCTCAAGCGGTCCATCGCCGCCCTGGATCTCAAGCAGCAGACCGCGTCCCTGACCCTCGCCGAGGAGAACGAGCTCCTCGAGGACCTGAAGGACCGGATGAAGCGCGCGAAGACGCTGGAGGCGCTCAAGGTCGATCAGGACAAGGTCCTCAAGGAAGTCCGCGACATCGACGCGTCAATCACGGAGCTTTTCGCGCAAGCGGACAAGGAACACGAAGCCGCGATCGAATGGAGCGCGCAGGCCCGTGTGCTCGACGAGGAGGCCGCTGGCCTCGTCGATTCGATCTCCACGCTGATCCTCGAGGGGGACCAGAAGCACGAGGCCTACCTCGAGGCGAAGGCGAAAGCGGACGAGGTCCATGCGAAAGTCGTCGAAATGCGCGAGAAGGTCCTGTCCGTGCGCAGCGCGAAGCGCGCGGAGGCCCGCGAGGCGCGAGACCTCTTGCGCCGGCAGAACCTCTCCGTCCGGAGAGCGCTCCTCGACAAGGACGAGCTCGAGAAGTCCGCGGACGAGGCACTGAGGGCGCTCTTCCAGAAGGGGCGCGTGGAGATCGGACGATGAAGGCGGTGGTCCTGGCCGGGGGCGAAGGCACTCGGCTTAAGCCGCTCACGTACCGCCGGCCGAAGCCTCTGATGCCCGTGGCCGGCCGGCCCTGCATCGACTACGTCCTGCGGGCGCTGGAGTCTTCCGGGTACAATGAGATCATCATCACGACCGCGTACCTGAGCGACGCGCTGATCAAGTCGATCGGCGACGGGCTGGACTACAACGCGTCGATCCTGTACAGCTTCGAAGAGCATCCGGCGGGCACCGCGGGCGCGGTCCGCCGGGTCGGCAACTTCATCGACGAGACGTTCGTCGTCGCGATGGGTGACATCCTCGCGGACGTGGATTTCAAGGCACTGTACGAATTCCACAAGCGCAAGGGCGGCCTCGCGACGATCGCCCTCACGGAGGTTGACGATCCGACGCAGTACGGCATCGTCGGCGTGGACGCGAACGGACGTATCGGCAAGTTCCGGGAGAAGCCGCCGAAAGAGGAGGCCTTCTCGAGGCTCGCGAACGCGGGCATCTACGTCCTCGAGCCGGACGTGCTCGACTTCATCCCGCCGGATCAGAAGTTCGACTTCGCGAAGGATCTCTTCCCGAAGCTCCTCGCCAAGGGCCTGCCGCTCTTCGCCCAGAAGCTCGACGGCATCTGGATGGACATCGGCCGGCCGCACGATCTTTGGAAGGCGAGCATGGAGGTCGTGCGTCGGGAAGGCAAGCCGTTTCATCGCTCGGGCGTGACGAGCGAGGGCCTCGTGATCCTCGATTCGACGGCAATCTTGCAGGACGGGATCACCTTGCGGGGGCCCTGTTACGTGGGGCCGGGCGCCCTCCTGCTATCCGGGAGCGTGATGGATAATGCCTGCCTGTACGAGTCGACGCGCCTCGAGCGGGACGCCCTCGTCCGGAACAGCATCGTCCTCGAGGGCAGCGTGATTGGCCCGAACGCAGAGATTCTAGATAGCGTCGTCTCGACGAACTGCATCATCGAGGCGGGCGCGAGGATCGCATCGAGCATCATCGGGGACGACATGACGATCCGCGCGGGATCGCGTCTTGAGGAGGCGACGGTCTCCCGCCCGCCGGAGTAGTCCTCGCTCCCGCGACACGGGTGAAACCTCTTTTATAGCGGACCACGAATCGTCGCGCGATGCGGCGCCCGCTCTGGCTGATCACGCTCGCAGCCGCTTCGTTCCTGGTTGGCTCCGCCGTCCCGGCCACCGGATCCACGCCGATTCCAGGCACGAGCCTGCAGGTGGTCGAGCTCGGCCCCGTGAAACAAGCCGTTCCGTTCCGGGCCACTGCGAACTTCAGCTGGGGCGTCTTCAACGGGGGACCCCCGCCTTACACCCTGAACGTCACCGCGACCGCAACGGACCCCTCGTTCGAGGTCGAGGTGTTTCCGTCCTCATTCACCATCGCGCGGGATACCCTGCGGGAAGTCCGCGTCAACGTGACCACGCCCGCGGACGGCGAGGGCCGGACGGCGACGATCCGCGTCCGATTCGAGACGACCGCTCCCGTGGTCGCGTCCCTCGAGGTGAATGCGATCCTCACCGCGCGCGCGACGCCCGCGTCCGTGGACGTCATGACCGCCTTCCTGGCCATCGGTGCAGTCATCGCGATTGGATTCACCGCGAGCCTGATCTTCGAACGTACGCGCGTCCCGGACCTCCTCATCCTGATCTTCTTGGGAATCCTGCTCGGGCCCATCGCCGTGGCGCTCTTCCAGATCTCCTTCGTGCCGCCGGGGGCGCTCGAAGTCGCGACGCCGTACTTCACGGCCCTCGCCCTGATGTTCATCCTGTTCGATGGGGGCCTGAACCTCCGCATCTCGGAGATCGTCAAGAACCTCGGGATCGTCGGGCTTCATACGGGCCTCACGTTCGTGGGGACCGTTTTCGCCGTCGCCTTCGTGAGCGTAGTCCTCCTAGGCTATGGCTGGCTCGTGGGACTTCTCCTTGGAGCGGTCTTGAGCGGGACGAGCGGGGCCGTCGTGATCGGCATCGTCCGCTCGCTGCACGTGAGTCCGGAGACCAAGATCATCCTCACGCTCGAGTCCGTGATCACGGACGTCCTTTCCGTGGTCACTGCCTTGGCGCTCCTCGAGCTGCTGCGAAGCGGTCCGGGCGCCCCCGTCGCGATCGTCTTCACGGACCTGGGCCAGGCGTTCCTTGTGTCCTTGGCGTTCGGCCTGGTCGCCGGCTTCGTTTGGCTCCTCCTCCTCAAACGCCTCGAAGGCAAACCCTTCGCGTACATGCTGACGATTGCCGTACTCTTCGCCCTCTACGCGGTCTCGGAGACATCGGGCGGGAGCGGAGCGATGGCGTCCTTCGTCTTCGGCCTCGTCCTCGGAAACCATGTGGATTTCGCGAGGCGGTTCAGAATTCGCGCGCGCTTCGTAATCGACGACCAGATCAAGCAGTTCCACTCCGAGCTCGCGTTCGTGATCCGGACGTTCTTTTTCGTGTTCCTCGGCGTCTCCATCACCTTCGAATTCGCGGGCGCCTGGCACGTGTCCACCGCCCTCCCGGTGCTCCAAGCCTTCAACGGGACTTTCACGTTGTTCTTCCTTGGCGTCCTCGCCATCTTCGGCATGATTGTCGCGATTCGCGTGGCCGGGGCGAGGGTCGTCACCGCAATCCGCCCGAAGCCCCCCTCAGAACGGAGGATTCTCTGGTCCTTGATGGGTCGGGGCCTCGCGAGCGCGGTCCTTGCGTCTCTGCCCTTCACCCTTCCCGCGTTCACGTCTCCCACCACCGCGGGGGAGTCCTACTATCAGGCGGTCCTCGCTCCGTACGAGAGCCAGTTCATCAACATCGCGTTCCTCATTATCCTCCTGACCGTCATCGCGACAACCATCGGGGTCGTCGCGTCCGAGCGGTCCATCGGGAGGGCGGCCCCGAAACCCGTGATGGCGGGCGTGGACGGAGTCGGGCTCAACTGGCTTCGCGAACTTGACATCGAGGATGTCGAGATCTCCGAGGAACCACCTCGTCCGCGCCGGTGATCCTTCCGGGGCTCAGGAGAAGCGAACGACCACGAGGACGTTCGCCACGGCGACCGCCAAGATCGTCGCGGGCAAGGCGATCCGGAGATACTCGGGCCACGTCACATGGACCTGCCCTTTCTCTGCAACCGCGAGGCCCACTACGTTCGCGGACGCCCCGATGGGAGTCCCATTACCGCCGATGTCGGCTCCGAGCGCGAGGGTCCAGGCGAGCGACGGCAGGGGGAGCCCCTGGGTCGTCGAAATCTCGCGGATGATCGGCACCATTGCCGCAGTGAAGGGGATGTTGTCGAGGACCGTGGACAGCAGAGCGGCGGACCAGATGAGAATCGTCAGCATGAGCGCAAGGTTGCCGCCCGCTGCGACCCCGAGCGCCAGGGCGGCGTCATGGAGTACACCGGTCCTCTCAAGGCCCCCGACGATCACGAACAATCCGCCGAGGAAGAGGAGCGTGTGCCAGTCGATCTTCTCGACGAGCTCCGGCATGTCCTTGCCACCGAGGACGAGCACCAGGGTCGCCCCGAGGAGGGCCACGAAGGCGACGAGGAGGTCCAGGAGCTGATGGAGGACCAGGAGAGTGATCGTAAACGCGAAGACCACGAGGGAGATCCGCATGAGGCGTAGATCCCGGACGGCGGTGAAGGGGTCCAACTCCCGGTGCTCCTCGAGAAGTTTTCGGGCGTCCTCCCCCAAGGAGCGTAGATCCGTCTTTCGGAAATAGAGGTGCAAGAAGCCCGCGTTCACGAGGAAGACGATGACGGCGATGGGCCCCGTGTTGACCGCGAAATCAGAGAAGCCGAGGTCCAGGGACGTCCCGATGATCACGTTCGGCGGATCGCCCACCATCGTCGCGCTCCCGCCGATGTTCGCGGAGGTTATGAGCCCGATGAGGAACGGCGTGGCGTGCAGCTTCAGGATGCGCGTGACCTCCAGGGTGAGGGAGGCCATGAAGATGAGGACCGTGATGCTGTCCATGAACGCCGCGAGCAACGCCGAGAGAGCGCAGAACAGAAAGAAGATCCGCGGCGCCTGAAACTTCGCGGCCCGGAGGGCGTGGAGCCCAATCCAGCGGAAGAATCCGGATGCGGTGAGCGCCGCCACGAGGACGAACATTCCAAAGATCAGGCCCAGGGCCTCCCAGTCGACGAAGGCGACGGCCTCGTCGATTGTCAGCAGGCCGAAGCCGAGGACGAGGACGACCCCGAGGAGCACGGCGGTCGTCCGGTGCACCCGCTCGCTCACGATGAGCGCGTAGACGAGGACCAGGACGCCGACCGCGAGCGCCTTCTCGTACAACCCATCCCTTCGGACCAGGGATGCGAGGCGGCTACAAAATCACTTTGTCAATCCGCGGCCCTCAACGATCCGGCCCCTCTTGATTACGGTCTCGACGACGTTCCCGCCGAGACGGTATCCGAGATGCCGATGCGAAGGGACGTCGAGGACGAGCACGTCCGCGATTTTCCCTGGTTCGAGGCTCCCGACCTCTTCCGCTCGGCCGATGGCGTGCGCCGCGTTGATCGTCGCTCCGGTGACCGCCTGTGCGGGCAGGAGCCCGTTGTGATGGCAGGCGAGCGCAATCACGAGCTGCATCGATTCGCACCAGCAGTTCGGGTTGAAGTCGGTCCCCAGGGCCACCGGGACTCCCGCCTCGATCATCCTGCGGCCGTCGGCGTAGGGCATGCGGGAACTGAGAGACGTCGCGGGAAGCAGCACGGCGACGACGCCCGCGCGGGCGAGCGCCTCGATCCCCTCCGCGGATGTGTGGAGGAGGTGGTCCGCGGACGTCGCGCGCACGTCAGCGGCGAGCGCCGCCGCCCCGGAATCGGATAGCTCGTCCGCATGCACCTTGGGCGAGAGCCCGAGGATCGCGGCCTCCGTGAGGAGCCTGCGGGCTTGGTCCACGCTGAAGTACCCTCGTTCCACGAACACGTCACAATAGGAGGCTAGATGGGCGGATGCGACGTCCTCGAGGGTGTCCAAGAGGAGCATGTCTAGGTAGGCATCGGTCCGCCCCTCGAACTCCGGCGGGACCGCGTGGGCTCCCAGGAAGGTCCGGACGACGTCGACGCCCGCGGAGACGCCCGCCCGTTCCGCTGCGCGCAGCATCTTCATCTCGTCCTCCGTCCGGAGGCCGTAGCCGCTCTTCACTTCGGCCGTGGTGGTGCCGAAGGACCGCATGGTCCGGAGCCGCTTCGCCCCGAGCTCGGCGAGGACCTCCTCCGTCGCTTCCCGCGTGGCCCGGACGGTATGGAGGATTCCGCCTCCCCGGGCGGCGATCTCCGCATAGCCAAGGCCCTGCGCCTTCCACTCGATCTCTTGTTCTCGCGAGCCCGCGAAGATCGCGTGCGTGTGCGCGTCCACGAGCCCAGGGAGGACCACCTTGCCGCTCGCGTCGATCGTCGACTCCGCGCGAGGGTGCCGCCGCAGGACTTCGTCGGTAGCGCCCACGTCCACGATTCGGTCGCCTTCGACGTAGACGGCGCCGTCCACAACGATGCCGAGGGACGCGGCGGTGTCCCGAGTCCGTGGGCCGGCCGGGCCCCGGAGGGTCAGCAACTCGGCGGCATGGACGATCAGGGTCGATCGCGGAGCCCGCGGTCGGATTGGCATCGGTTCCCGGACCTTGTGGGGCTGCCAGGGACGCCTGCGTCGCGGGATCATGTGAGCCTCCGCACGCCCTCGGGCTCGGAACGGACGAGGAACCCGCGGCCTCCGGCCTCCCGAATGGCCGCGAGCGTCTCCTCCGGCTCATCCGTGAGCGCGAACATGCTGCCGCCGCCGCCGGCCCCCGTGAGCTTCGCTCCATAGGACGTCCTCCGAGCGACCTCGACCAGCCGATCGAGCCGGGGATGTCCCACGCCGAGCGCGTTGAGCAATGCATGGTTCCTGTCCATGAGCCGGCCCGCCTCAACGAGGTCCTTCCGCTGGAGCGCGCGGAGCCCGTCGAGGGTGATCTGCCCGATTTCCTTGATCATGTCCGCGGCCTTCGGGTCGCGGTCGACCCGCTGCTTCACGCCCGCAACGAGAGGACCTGTTGCCGCCCCGATCCCGGTGTCGCCGATGGCGAAGGCGAGGTCGGGCAGGTGGGCCCGATGGAGGGACCATCGGCGGGAATCCCGCTCGATCGACCAAAGGAGATCCTCCGCCGGTTCGCGGCGCACGAGGACGCCGCCGCCCGCGGTCGCGGTGCTCGTGTCGATCGGGCTCGCCCGGCCCTGGACTTCATGCTCGACCTCGAAGGCCTCTCGGGCGATCGCCGGGGCCTCCAACGTGCCGCTCAGGGAGTGCAGGGCGCCGAGGGCGGCGACCGTCACCGCCGCAGACGAGCCGAGTCCCGACCCGACGGGAATCATGGATCGAATCTCGAACCACAGGGGTCCGCCGGACCATGCGCGGTCCACCGCCTTCCGCACGTATCGGTATCTTGGATCGTCAAGGCTCGTCCCGTCCGCGAGCCATTCCGAATGGGGTCGCGCATAGACCTCGGTGCGGAGGTCAATGGCCGTGCTCAGCGCCGGCTCTCCGAAGACCACGGCGTGTTCCCCGAAGAGGATGAGCTTCCCGGGGGCGGACGCTGCGGCCATCGCGCGCGATTCCCCCCGGCGCGTCTTAACCCTTGCGGCCCTACGCGACCTCGCGTTCCTCGCGGTACCGCGAGCTCAGGGTCTGATAGCCTGCCACCGCTCCGGTCTGCGGCTGAATCTTCCGGAGCGCGGCCTCAAAATGCTTCTTCCCGATCTTCGCTTTCTTCAGCGCGTCCTCGTCGAGGTTCGCGACCGTTGCCGCGTGCTCACGGATGGCGAGCATCGCGGCCTCGTTGCACACCGCGGCAAGCTCCGCGCCCGTATATTTGTCCGTCCGCTTCGCGAGGTCGTCCAGGTTGACATCCGGGGCGAGGGGTTTCTTCCGCGCATGGATGCCCAGGATCGCGCGCCGGGTCGCAAGGTCCGGCGGAGGAATGAAGATGTGGCGATCGAAGCGGCCCGGTCGCAGCAGCGCGGGGTCCACGAGGTCCGGACGGTTCGTCGCCGCGATGATCGTGACGTTGTGCAACTCCTCGAGACCGTCCATTTCCGTGAGGATCTGAGAGATCACCCGCTCCGTGACCTGGCTGTCCGCGGTCATACCACGCACCGGGGTGATCGCGTCGATCTCGTCGAAGAAGATGATGCAGGGCGCGGCGGTCTTCGCCTTTCGGAACGTCTCTCGGACCATGCGCTCCGACTCGCCGACCCACTTGCTCAGGAACTCCGGCCCGCGAACAGAGATGAAGTTGGCCTCGGACTCCGTGGCCACGGCCTTCGCGAGCAGGGTCTTCCCGGTACCGGGTGGTCCGTAGAGGAGGATGCCCCTCGGCGGCCGGGCGTCGAGGTGGGCGAACAGGGAGTTCATCTTCAGGGGCCATTCGATCGACTCGCGCAGCTCCTGCTTCGCCTCGTCCAAGCCTCCGATGTCCTCCCAGTGGACGTTTGGCTGTTCGATCAGGACCTCGCGCATCGTCGCGGGCTCCATCTCCCGGAAGGCCTGCAGGAAGTCCTCCCTCGTGACCTCGAGCTTGTTCAGGACTTCTGGCGGGATGTTGTCTACCTGAAGGTCGATGTCCGGCAGGATCCGGCGGAGGGAGCGCATCGCGGCCTCCTTGCAGAGCGCGGCGAGGTCCGCGCCCGCGTAGCCGTGGGTGACGTTGGCCAGCTCCTTGAGGTCCACTTCCTTCGCGAGGGGCATGCCCCTCGTGTGGATCTGGAGGATCTCCAGGCGGCCGTCGCGGTCCGGGATGCCGATCTCGATCTCGCGGTCGAACCGCCCAGGCCGGCGGATCGCCTCGTCGAGGGCGTTCGGGCGATTCGTGGCGCCGATTACGACGACCTTCCCGCGCGCCTGGAGGCCATCCATGAGGGCGAGCAGCTGGGCGACGACCCGTCGCTCGACCTCGCCCGTGACCTCGTCGCGCTTCGGCGCGATGGAGTCGAGCTCGTCGATGAAGATGATGCTCGGCGCATTCTCCTCCGCCTGCTTGAAGATCTCCCGCAAATTCTCCTCGCTCTGGCCGTAGAACTTCGACATGATTTCGGGCCCCGTGATGGAGTAGAAGTTCGCGTTCGTTTCCGAGGCGACGGCCTTCGCGAGAAGGGTCTTGCCGGTGCCCGGGGGCCCATGGAGGAGCACGCCCTTCGGCGCCTCGACGCCGAGGCGTTCGAACAGCTCGGGATGGCGGAGGGGCAGCTCGATCATCTCGCGGACCTTGCGCACCTCCTCCCCGAGGCCGCCGATGTCCTCGTACGTGACCCGCGGGATCTTCGCCTCCTCCTCCTTTGCGGGTTTCTCGGCGATCTTGATTTCCGTCTGCGGCGAGACGATGATCGCGTCCGCCCCAGGCGCGAAGGACGTCACGACGAAGTCGAATTTGCGGCCCATAATGCTCACGGTGATGACGTCGCCGCGCGTGATCGCGCGTCCTTGGAGGTTCTGGGCCATGAACTGCTCGCCGCCCATGATCCGGACCGGCTCCGTTGGGGCGAGGTTCACCTTCTCCGCCGGACGGGCGAGGGCCTTCCGCAGGCCGACCTTGTCGTCGATCCCGACGCCCGCGTTGCGACGCTGGCCGCCGTCCATCCGAATGATGCCGCGGTTCGCGTCTTCTGGGTAGCCACGTCGGACCACCGCGGCCGTCTGCTTGCCGCCCTCGATGATGACCACGTCGTCCTCGTGGAGGTCCAGGATCTTCAGGACCTCCGGGTCGAGGCGGACGATGCCGCGGCCGGCGTCCGCGGGCTTCGCCTCCGTGACGCGCAGGAACTTTTCATGCTCTCTCATGAACGTACCTCGGGGTCTGCGACAGCGGGAAGTGAGGATTCGCCTCGGGCGCGGTTCCTAACTTCGTCTCCCCTCTTAAAGGTGGCCTCCCGCCGCCGAGGGGAATGGGGGTCACTCGACCCGGACCTTCACGGCTTCGCGCTTCGGGGTGGGCTCCTTCTTCGGGACTCGCACTTCGAGCACGCCGTCCTTCAGCTTCGCTTCGGCTTGGTCCGCGAGGACCTCTTCCGGGAACGCGAGCGTGCGGTGGAAGGACGAGTAGGATCTCTCGCGGAAGTAGTAGTCCTTCTCCGTCTCTTCCTTCTCCTGAGAGGTTTCCGCCTTGAGCTCGATCCCGTCCTGGGCGACGCGAATGTCGAGGTCCTCCTTGTTCACGCCCGGGAGCTCCGCCCGAACCACGAACTCGCGGCCCATGTCCGCCAGATCCACGAGCGGCCGGCGGACGCGCAGGCGCGTCTCCGTCGGCCAGACGGGGCCCCAGAAGCGGTCCTCGAAGTCCCGCCGGAACGCGTCGAACCAGCGGCTCATCTCCTCGAACCAGGTGAAAGGGCTGCGGGGAGCCAGCGCCCGGTCCGACTCACGTTCCTTCGTTCGGTCTGCAAGATCCGTGTCCTTGGTCTTACGCAGCATTGTCATTTCCCCCTTCATTGTGTGACGCACCAATAATGTATTTGCGGTTCTATATAAGAATATCGATTTGAGTCCGCCGTCCGGACCTTCCGAAAAGGTCTCCATTCCGAGATCGCCTGGAACCAATCCCTGGGTCGTCCAACGAAACCCAGAGACGAGGCCGACCTTGTGGCCGACCCGTTCGCTCTCCCGTCGGTCGCGGAACGAGCCGGCGAGTCACATCTCGCGCTTCACCGTGATGGGAATTGCACCCGTGTTGAACTCGAGCCAGGCGATTTCGATCGGATCGACGACGCCGGGAGGGACGTCCAAGAGGATCGGCGCCCCCATGCTGATCTGGAGAGCTCGGGCTCCGATGATCCTTGCCTTCTCAAATCTGGTGTAGCGCATCGAGGATCCCTCGGGGAGGCCGCGGGCGGACGGCTCTACGAGGGTGGGACGAGGCCGGCCGTAGCGGCCCGAAACGGATGCCTCTACTTCAACCTTCCCCAGCCGCGCCACGGACGAGGGCCGCGTCGTCGCCTGCGACGCCCTCGCGCAGCCCGCCTCGGCGGACGGGAGGGAGCGCGCCTTTCTTGTTCGTTTTTGCCAAAGATAATCGCAGGTGAGAATTGGACGGGACGCTTGATATCCGCACCCATCTACGACCGTTAGAGCGCCCGTGTCTCAGGTCTACGGTCGCTAGAGGTTCGGCGCACTCATGGATCAACGCTCGTTCCGCCAAGCAGTCCTGCTGTTGTCCGGGGACCACAGTCTCGGGATCCTCAAGGTCATGCGGGACGGGCAATGGCACCTGTCGAGCGAGGTTGCGCACCACCTGAACATTCACATCACGACCGCCTCGAAGTTCCTCCAAGGCCTCGCGGACCTCGGCGTCGTCGAGCGGAGGGCCCACGACGCCCGGACCTCCGAATACAAGCTCGTCTCGCCCCGCCTGCGCCTTGAGGTGGACCTCGCGGACGACGTCGGCCCGCTGCGCGAGGCGGTGGACTTCTACGTCACGTACTTCCAGGTCCTGTTCGAGGGCATCCGCCGCCTTGGCTGGCCGAGCGTCGAGACGGAGATGCAGCACCGCCTCACGACGGACCACCAGGAGCTACGCGCCGCGATCTTCCAGGAGATGATCGCGGGCAGCAACGGTGGGCTCGACCGGCTTCGGGACCTCATCGCGGCCGTCCATCGGGACCTCTGGGGGATTTGTTCGCAATCCCTCGGCAGGAGCACCGCCGAGCGGGTGTTCCAGAGGGCCCTTCGAGAGGCGGTCGGCACGCATCCCGACCTCGCGGTCCGTTGCGGTCTGACCCGTCCGCTGGAGGCCTGAGGTCGTGGGCGACCGCGTTCCCACGGGCATCACGGGATTCGACCGTCTCGTCGGCGGAGGTCTGCCCCGTGGCACGGTGAACCTCCTCGCCGGGCCCGCGGGCTCCGGGAAATCCCTCTTCGGCCTGCAGTTCATCTACAACGGCGCTACCCGCTACGGGGACCCGGGCCTGTACCTCGTCCTCGAGGAGACGCGGGAGAATGTCGAGCGCGCGGTACAGGCATACGGGATGGAGTTCGAGGGCCTCGAGCGGTCCGGCCAGCTCCTCGTGGTCGACATGGGGGAGGTCCGCGCGGGCGACCCGGCGAGGAGCGTCGTGAGTTTCGACGATCTGAGGGACTTCCTCGCGGCCGCCCTGCCCCGCAGCCGCGTGAAGCGCCTCGTCATCGATTCCCTGTCCGCGATCGGGCTGTACTACGCCTCGTCGGAACAGCTTCGAGAGCGGCTCTTCACCTTCGCCCGCTTCCTGCGCTCCCAGGACGTCACGGCCCTCATGATCACGGAGAGCCTCGAGGGCGGGAGCCTGACCCGGTACGACGTCGAGCAGTTCGTCTCGGATTCTTTCATTCACCTCGGGCTCGAAGACGTCATGGGGGACCTGCGGCGCACGCTCACGGTCCGAAAGATGCGCTTCACCCGCCACGATTCCGCGAAGCACCCGGTCCACATCACCTCGTCGGGGATCGTCGTGATGGACCAGGAGAAGGTGGTGTGAGATGCGCCTGACGACGGGCGTGGCGGGCTTCGACGAGATGATCCAGGGCGGCGTGCCCGCGGGGACGAGCATCGTCCTTCAAGGCCCGCCGGGACAGGAGAAGGTCCGCTTCGCCTTGACGTTCCTCGCGGAAGGCTTGAAGTCCGGTGGGAGCGGCCTTGTCCTCGTCTCGTCGCAGTCGCCGGATTCCGTCCTGTCGGAGCTTCGCAACCTCGGCGTCGACCTCGATGCGGTCGTCCAGGAGAACCGCCTGCGGATCGTGGACTGGTACACCCAGCGCGAGGAGCCGGTCCAGGACGTCGAGGAGAAGGGAGCCGTGTTCCGATCGTCGATCGACCTCACGAACGTCGGCGTGGCCTTGAGCCGGGCGATCGCGGCCCTGGGGGGCAGTCAGCCGAAGCGGGCCGTCGTCGAGCTCCTCTCGCCCGCGATGAGCGTCTACGAAGTCGGCCAGGTCTACGCCTTCGCGCAGAGCTCGAAGGGGAAGTTCGTCCGCTTCAACTTCACCGCGTTCTTCCTGATCGAGAAGGACATGCACGCAGCAGCGGAGCTCTCGACCCTGCACCAGCCGTTCGACGGCGTGATCGAGATCGAGCGGGCCCGCGTCGGCGACACGATCGTCCGGAAGATCGGCGTGTTGCACATGAAGGACACGACGCCGGACTCTGCGTTCCGGACCCTACAGATGACGGACAAGGGAATGCGGGTTGTGTCCGGGGCGGTCCCGCCCCCGGCTCCTGAGGTGGCGGCCCGCGTTGAGCCGGCCCCGCGCTCGGCTCCACTCCCAGGCCCGCGGAAGACGGGTCCACCCACGCAGAAGCCCGCACCGACGGAGTCGAAGGAGGAGTCCCCGACCCGCGCGTACCTGATCATGCAGATCGCGAGGGAGCGGCTCAAGCTCAACCCGAGCGATGCGGACGCGCTCTTTGCGATGGCCGCGGCCCAGGCGACCCTGGACGACGCCCGCGGCGCACTCGAGGCGCTCGATCGGCTCTCGAAAATCGACGAGCGATACCCCGGACTCTGGGTCCTAAAGACGAAGCTCCACGCCCGGATGGGCGAGGCGGAACGGGCCCGCGCGAGCCGTGCGAAGGCGGAGCAGAACGAGGACGTCGAAGGCCTTCCCCCGGAGGTCATGGTCAACTGCCCGCTCTGCGACGCGCTCGTCTCGGAACGGTCGAGCCAGTGCTCGAAGTGTGGAGCCCGCTTCCTCACGGAAACGGACATGGCCGGCGAACTCGATGCACTCGGCCAAGCCGCGATCCAGGAGAACGTCAAGGAGGAGCTGGGCGGAGAGGATCTCCTCGTTCCCGGTCCCGCACGACGCGCCCCGAAACCGGAGAAGGCTCCGGCGAAACCCTTGCCGGAGCCAAAGGTCGTCGCGTCACTGGCGAAGCCCGTAAGAACGCCCGCCCGTCAGGGCTTCACGAACGGGTCCGTCCGGGCGCGGAGGCCTGCGACTCGGCCGGCCGGCATGACGAACGGGTTGCGCGGACGAACGAACGGCCTGACGAACGGCCTTCGTGGTAGGACCAACGGACTTACGAACGGCCTCCGAGGCCGCACGAACGGACTAACGAACGGATTGGGCCGTACAAACGGGCTGACGAACGGCCTCCGAGGCCGCACGAACGGACTCACAAACGGTCTGGGCCACACGAACGGCATGACGAACGGGCTGACGAACGGCCTCGTGTCCCTTCGCCGCGGAATGACGAACGGCCTCACAAACGGAAATGGCTTCACGAATGGCCTAGGGTCGCCTCGGTTCCACCGTGAGGTCCGATTGAACCGATGGAAGCTCTATGTGATCCCAATCGTCGCGATGGCCCTCTTGCTCGTCCCATTGTTCACCCCCCCGGAATACGCGAACAGGCAGTATCCCATTCAGATCGATGGTGCGTTCGCGGACTGGACTCCCTCCAACATCGTCGACGTCAGTCCTAACGCCCAGATGAATCCGAACATCGATATTGTCCGTTTCGGGATCGCGGATAACCTCGACTACTTGGCGTTCTACGTCGAAGTCGCGGGTACGGTCCTCCAAGGCGGCGGTCCATCGCCAGGGACGATGGACGCGGTCCGCATCTTCGTCGACACGGATAACTCGTCCGGGACGGGTTATCGGATCGACGGCATCGGAGCGGACCGGATGATTGAGATCTCCGGCTACGGTGGCGTCCTCGGCGCGAGCGAGTTGTGGGAATTCGACGCGAACCGGAATCCGAATGACTGGAGTGGCTGGATCAAGGGAACCGGGACGCCAGCGGCGGTGAGCGGTTCCCGGATCGAGACAGAGGCGGAATGGATCCTGCTCCAGCAGGGGTCCATGCCGGTCACGGCCATCGCTCGAACCCAGTCCTGGGACGGGCAGACGGACGTTGCGGATGTGCCGATCAGCCTGACGTTGGGGACGCTCCTCGCGACGGAGGAATCCCAGGCAGCGCAGGTCCTGTCCGGTTCGAACGTCCCCCTCCTGAGAATCACCCTCAGGGCAGAACGCAAGTCCGTCACGTTCGACTCTGTTCGCGTCCGGATCCTCGGGACGGGCTCGCCGAGCGAGGCGTTGGCCCTCCGCTTGACGGACGAGAGCGGGAACGGCCTTGCACAGACCGCACCGGCGTCGCGTGATGTTCCCTTCCAGTTCTCGCCGCAGACCCTTGCCGTCGGTTCCACGTCGACGTACTACGTGAGGGGCGACTTCACAGCCGCAAGCGGGAATACTTTCGGCGTTCGGCTCGCGGCTTCCCAGGCGATTGGGACCTCAGACGGTATCGTGGCGGTACGCACTTCTCCAGTCGGTCAGTGGCTCGGCTATGTGGGGTCGATGCCTTCCGGGCCTCAGGTCGACGGCGCATTTGGCGAATGGAGCTCGCCCTCTACGGATCCTGCGAATGACCCCTTCCCGCGGGCGAACGCAGACATCGATCTCTTGGAATTCGGCAGGCTCGCAGACCGCGGGTCGCTCTTCCTCTACGCGGATGTCTCGGGCCGACTCCTCGCCGGGACACCCGTCCCGAAATCTCCAGCGCCGACACCTTCCGGCGGACCGCCGCCGCTGCCCGACTCGGATCGCGATACCGTGCCGGACGATTTCGACCCTTATCCGTTCGACTTCAATAACGATGCCATCCCCGATGGCCAGTCGGCCGGGGACTACGACCAGGACGGCATCACGGACTACGGAATCACCGGCGGGACGGACTACTGGCTCAATACGACCATCCCCACGAATTTCCAAGTGCCGTACGGAGGCCGCGTGGTCAGCGTGTACATCGGACCGACGAGCCGCCCGGCGATCGTCGGCGAAGACGCCTTGCGGATATTCCTAGACCTCGACAACAGCAGCTGGAGCGGGTATGCGATTGGCGGCCTCGGTGCCGACCGGCTGGTCGAGGTGCGCGGCCAGAACGGCGAGGTCTCCTCCGCGGGCCTTTTCTCCTTCGCCGGTTCCTATCCGGGCGACTGGGTTTGGAATCCTCTGTCACCGCTGACCGTCGCCATGGGATACCACGCAATCGAGCTGTCGGTTGGCATAAACGCAACCAGGGTCTACTTCGAGACAGGCGACTTCTGGGGCGACGTCGACTCCTCTGTCGGAGGTCCGATTCCCTTCCTCCTTTCTACCTCCTCGACAGTCGAGCCGCGGAGCGGGGGTTCCTTCGCGGTCTCCGCGGCCGCGACTCCGGTAGCGCTCCCCTGGTACCAATCCGGGCCCCAGACGACCGCGACGCTCATCGATGGCAGCTCGAGTGCTGCAACGACTCCCTACAACCACCAACGCAAGGTAGTTCGCGCTGGTGATGTCCCGCTTCAGACTGCCTGCGATGCGACGAATTCCGACGGCTGTTGGTACGTCGTGCTCTACGACCAACTGCGGGAGGACAACTACACCTCCGCCCCATCGACGGAAACGATCACGACAGGGACGAAAGTCTCCGGGACGTTCAACTCGGACATCCTCTCGAACAACGGCGCAAGGATCAACTACCGCGAAGCCAACACAAATGGGGACACCATCGCGTTCGATAACAAAACGGAAGTCGAGCGCACCGGAACCGTAGATCCGCAGACATGGACCCATACGCCCGTCGGCACCCCGAAGGCGGTCGTCGTCGCCACGGTCCACGGTAACACCGCGACCGATCACGTTCTGAGTTGCACGTACGGCGGCGTCTCGATGACCAAGAGTGTAACGGCCGCCGACACCCAGACGGAGGATGGGCGGGCGGATATCTGGTTCCTTGGTGCAGGCATCCCGACGGGGGCGCAGACGGTCTCGTGCGACCTCGACTCTGCGACGACTGATGACATTCACTTCGTCTCAATTACTTTCACAGGCTCGACGGACACGGAGATCATCGCAACGGATGTGGACCAGGAGAACCAAGCGAACCCTACCGCGACCCTTTCCTTCGGCGGCCGGAACGCGATCTCCGTCATGGCCTTCTACTCTGGCACCGCGTCCGTCCCGATACCCTCTGCCTGCAGCGGTTCCTCGGGCTGCTCCCTCGCGCACAACTTCGACATGGTGAACTCCGTCTCCACGGTCGAATACCAGACGACCGCTGGCACGACGAATGAAGTGATGGGCTATACGGTCGCTGACGACGACGTCGCACTGGCTTATGCCGCGATCAGTGTCTTGCGATCCTTCCAGCTCAGCGTCAAGTACGACTGGTCGGGCGTGCCTTCCGGCGCCGCGCACACACTCAAGGTCGAGGCCCATCACACCGCGGGCGAGGACGTCTTAGTGCAAGTCTGGGATCCGGGCACCTCCTCCTGGACCACGCGGATCACGGTCACGGCAACGTCGGATCCAGGCACTGCACAGACCTACGTACTCACGACGTCGGAGTACAACTCCGGCGCACCCTCCGTGCGGTTCGTCGACGCAAGTGGAGGGGACCCAACGCAATCGGATCTGTGGGTCGACCTCGCGGTGATAACGACCACGATGACGAAGGCTAGCTCCACGGAATCCATAACGACGGGAACGAAGGTTAGCGGCACCTTTCCATCGGATATTTCGTCGGAGGACACAGCGTTCGTCCAGTATCGGGAGTCAGCCACCGGATCCATCGGGTACGACACCGCGACAAGCACACAAGGGAGCGCCTCGAGCTTCACTTGGTCCCACACCACAACCGGGTCAAATCGTCTTCTCGTCGTCGGAGTCGCCATTCGCGACACCGGCAACCCCACAGTCAGTTCGATCACGTACGGCGGTGTCGGACTGACCTTCATTCGAGCGGACACACTCTTAGGTTCGGTGAGATCCGAGCTGTGGTACCTCGTTGGGCCTGCCTCTGGCTCGAACAATATCGTGGTGACCCTGTCGAGCTCCGCGAACGCCGCCATGGGAGCCGTGTCCCTGACGGGAGTCGAACAGAGTTCCCCGCTCGATGCACACAACGGGGGCACCGGGACCAGCACTGCACCGAGCACCACAGTGACCACGGTCAGCGACAACGCATGGGTTATCGATAACGTGGCCTTCCGCTCCACCGGGACGAACGCGCCGACAGCCACCGCTGGCTCAGGCCAGACCGAGCGCTGGAGCGCCTACTACGATGGCAGCGCAATGCAGCAGAACGTCCGGAGCAAAGGATCGACAGAGGGACCCAAGAGTCCTGCGGGAAGCGTGGTCATGGATTGGTCCCTCTCTGCGTCGGTCGATTGGGCGATCTCGGCCGCCGCTTTCAAACCTGCGCCAATGTACCAACTGTCCGTGCAATACGATTGGTCGAACGTCCCGGCCGGGGACACTTATACGCTCAAAGTAAAAGGGTATCGCCAGGACGAAAACGTGGACGTGCAAGTCCTGACTCCTGGCCCCACATGGACCACGCGGTTCACAATCTCCGCGACATTGAACACCCTTTACAGCTACACCCTCACATCCGCCGAGTACAACTCAGGGGCCCCTTCCATTCGCTTCGTCGACCAAGGAGCAGGCGACTCGACCCAGTCCGATGTCTGGATCGATCTTGCCGTCGTCACGACAACGAGCGCGTGGGACCGCGTCATCCTGATGCGGAGCTCGGACACGAGCGGTTCAACCTGGGGTGACCAGGTGCTCGTTGCATCAGGTCGCGTGGGGGATGACCCCCTCCTCTATTCGTACGATTCGGCCGAGCCCTCGATCGCGATGGACTCCGCGGGCTACCTCCATGTCGCGTGGGTATCCGCAGCCAACCCAGGCAACCAACAGACCTTGAATCGGATCCGTTACACGAAGAGCACGATCGCCTATCCAACCCAGGCTCAGCTGGCGAACGCTTCGAACTGGCAAAGCGTCACCATTGTAGACGATTCCGCCACGGGATTCATGCCGACCATCGCGACGGACACGGGCAACGCCCCCCATCTCGCTTGGAGTAGCTCTAGGACGGGCGGGACCGTGTACTACAAGAACATGTACGGCGGAGCCTGGAAGTCCACGGTATCTTGGGGAACCGCCTACACGGGGATCTCCGTCGACGTCTCTCCTCAGAACAACTACGTGAGCCTCGCGCGGTATTACGATGCGGCAACGAATGAGATCCAATACACCGCGTGCAAGAACCTCACAGCGAGCAACTGCGACGCCACCTCAGAGTTCACGAACTGGAATGGCACCGCAGCATATGACACCGTGGCGACTGCCGTGGAGAGTTACGGCTATCCCAGCCTCGCGACAACGTACGAATCGAACGGGGACCTTTGGATTGCCTACGCGAAGGATGTGGACGGTTCCACCCGCGCGGTCTACGCACGGTTCCTCGACTATCCAAGTGCTGGCTTTGCGGCCACGGCAGAAACGGTCGACTCTCAATCAGGAACGGTCTTCACACAGCCCTCGATTGGAATCGACATGAACAACAACGTCCACGCGGTCTATCTGGCGACGGCGGGTTCGCAGTTGTACTACAAGGTGCGAATCGGGGGCAACTGGGGTGCGAGGGAGCCCATCGACAATCCTACAGGCTATCCAACAATGATCCTTCGCGCGCCGTACAATGCGACCTACGGGGTCGATATCGGAGCGCTGTACTGGAAGACGTCCACGTCGGAGACATACTTCATGCTTAAGATTCCCGAGTTCGAGTTCGTCTCGTTGCCAATCCTGGGGGCATTCCTCCTTGGATTGTTCCTCCAGAGGCGGAGGTCCACGAGTCGAGGAGCTCGGAGCGTTCTGGGAAGAGAAACGCCCCACACCTGATCGAACTAGGCAAATGGGGGTTGTCCCTCGGCAGTAACAGCGCGCGTCACGGCCAAGCGTTGCTCACTCGGCGCCCTGACCCTTGCCGAGGGATTGTGTGGCGCCGCGTTGTCCCCCTGTCACGGAGCGCCCCGAACGCGGGGCTGTCGAGGAGGGACCCATACGACGCCTCTCCCGGCTTGCATCGCGCGTCACGGATCGGCGCGACCTTACGCGGGAGCGACCTATCTATGGGCCATGCAGGGGATAAACGTTCGCATCGTCGGCGAGCGCTTTATCTATGAAGGCCGCGTACGCCCGTGCCAGCCCGCCTGAGGTGGACGATGGACGATCTCCAGAATGCGATTGCCCTGCTCTTCAAGCGCAAGGGCCGCGACGAGCTCAGCGAGAAGGAGTTCGTCCTCTCCGCGTCCATGGATTTCCGCTGGTTCCCCCCGCGGGACGCGCAGCGGCTGCTTCAGATTGGGCTGGAGTCGAAGCTCCTCGAATCCCGTGCGGGAATGATCCGCCCCACGTTCGATCCGGCCGGGGTTGAGGTTCCTCGGGACTTCGCTCCCACGGCGTCGATCCTCGAGCTTCCCACTCCCGTGCAAGAGGACGTCTTCCTGCGGATCGTAGACGCGATCGCCGCCCGGACGAACACGGATCGCAAGAGCGCAATCGCTCTCGTGAACGCAGTCCAGGAGCGGTTTGACGTGGACGTCGAGGTCGCCGCGCTCATCGCGGCGAAGAAAGCCGGCGTCGAGGTAGCCGCTTTCCTGAAGGACGTGAAGTCCCGACTCGGCGTGCCGTGATCTCGCGGGCTACTCCTGCATCCTGATTAGGTCGCCGAGGGTCAGCGACGCCCCCGCGGCCTGCTTCTTCATGGCGATCGGCTGCACTTTCTCCCTCAGCCGGATCCCGAGCTCCTTCTCGAGCTTCCGCACGAGAGCGTCCCCCGGCGTGATCGTGCCGGATTCGAGCTTCGCGATGACGCTCGCCTTCTCGTTGATCTTCGCGCCGAGGTCCGCCTGTTTCCATCCGCGCTCCTCGCGCGCGCGTCGTATCCTCGCGGGGAAGTCTTCTGCGAGCTCTTCCTCGCCCGCCGCCTGCGCGTACACGTCGCGAGGCGTCAGACGCCTCCGGCGGGCCTCGAGTCGCTGTGCGATGATCGGGGGCATGGAGGTGCGTCGGACAACCGGCGTCATGACCTCGTCGCCGAAGCGTGCGCAGTTCGAGCAGACCGCGAGGATAGTGCCTTCGATCGCCACGTTTTTCGTCCGCGGCACGTCGGCACCGCACAATTCGCATATCATGAAATCAAGTCCGCAAAGCCTAAATAAAGAGTGCCAGGTATATAACCCTCGCCAGACCGCCAGCGCCGAAGTGTCTCGTATGGACGAGGAACAAATCCGCGAATTCTCGGAGAAAATGTCGGAGCGAATCTCGTCGCTCGAGGACCGCAACGACAAGTTGCTCGAGGCGGCTCGGCGCGTCGAGGGCGAGAAGCGGTATGTCGAGACGGAGCTCATCCGGCTCCAGAAAGAAATCAAGCGCCTGAAGCAGGAGCTGGATCGGCTGAAGAGCCCGCCCCTGATCATCGGGAACATCCGGGACATCCTCACGGACGGTCGCGTGGTCGTGAAGTCGTCCACGGGGCCGGACTTCATCGTGAGCGCGGCGGACTACATCGCGAAGGAGAACCTGGTCGTCGGCGCGCGCGTCGCGTTGAACAAGCAGACCCTCGCGGTCATGGGCGTGCTTCCGCCATCCCTCGATCCGATCGTCACGGGCGCGGAAATCATCGACAAGCCCGGCATCACGTACGAGGACATCGGCGGGCTGGAGGCGCAGATGCTCGAACTGCGCGAGGCGGTCGAGGACCCCCTGATGAAACCGGATCTGTATCGCAAGGTGGGCATCGAGCCCCCGAAGGGGGTGCTCCTCATCGGGCCTCCCGGCACCGGGAAGACGCTCCTCGCGAAGGCCGTGGCGAACCGCACCCGCGCCACGTTCATCCGGTTCGTCGGCTCCGAGCTCGTCCAGAAGTACATCGGCGAGGGCGCCCGTCTCGTGCGCGAGCTCTTTCAGCTTGCGCGGGAGAAAGCCCCGTCCATCGTGTTCATCGATGAGCTCGATTCCGTCGGCGCGAAACGGCTCGAGGTTGCGACCTCGGGCGATCGGGAAGTCCAGCGGACGCTCATGCAGCTGCTCGCGGAGCTCGACGGCTTCAATCCTTTGGGCAACGTGAAGATCATCGGCGCGACCAACCGACCCGACATCCTCGACGATGCGCTCCTGCGCCCCGGTCGGTTCGACCGGATCATTGAGATCCCGCTCCCGAACTATGAGGCGCGCCTGTCGATCTACCGAATCCACACCCGCTCGATGAGCCTCGCGAAGGACATCGACTTCGAGATGCTCGCGCAGCGCTGCGACGGGGCCACGGGCGCGGACATCAAGGCGATGTGCACGGAGGCCGGGATGTTCGCGATCCGCGAGGACCGAGACCTGGTGACCTTCGCGGACTTCGAGAAGGCCGTCGACAAGGTCCTCGGAGAGAGCCTGACGCGGCACGAAACCCCCGGCGCGATGTACGCCTGAATCCGCGCGGCGGGTTCGCGAGTTCGGCAATCCTTAATATCGGCGGTCGCCCTTCCATCGTCTCCCGGTCTCCTCGGGGTGGCGAATGGCCAAGTCCGAGCGGTGCCCCATCTGCGGCGTTCCCTTGAAGGCGGAGAACCTTCGGCGCCATCTTGACGACACGCATCCGCGACACCCTGGTACTCCTGCACTCCGGGAGAGGCTTCGCCAGGAAGGCCGGTTTGCACCGGCCCCGCGAACCGCCCCGCGCGTTCGGTTGCGCAAAGTGCACATCGCGTTCCTGGCGGCCGTCGCGCTCCTCGGGGCAGGCGCCTACGCCGTGTCGCCGTTCCTGGTGCCGAACAACTCCTTCTCGATCGACTCGTGCATCCGCGATCCCGACGTCGTCTACCACATCCATCCGCGCCTATCGATCTTCATCCTCGGAAACCGCTACCCCATCCCCTACAACATCGGCGTCACCGCGACGTGCACGAGACCCGTCCATACGCACGATGACGGCCCCGCGAGTGGCGGGTACAACCCCTCGACGGATCCCGCGATCATCCACGTCGAATCGCCCGTTGCGCGAGCCTTTGCCCTCGCCGACTTCTTCCATGTCTGGAGGCAGATTTTCACCCCGACGCAGATCCTGACCTATGCGAACGACGGTACGAACGTCGTATCGATGACGGTCAACGGGGCTCCGAGCACGGCCTTCGGGAGCCTCGTCTTTGACGACGGACAGGACATCGTGATCACGTACGGACCTGCGGCGTAGGCGGTCTGCAGGTGGCCGGACCAGGGACGCACCATAACCTTTATGGCGGCTCCGAGGTTAGCCCGGGACCGCATGGGCCGGCTTCTGGCGCGGGACGATTCCGGAGCGAGCACGCTCGTCTCGCTGATCGCTCTCCTCGTCGTGATCGCGATCGCGCTTGGGGTCTATTACGCCACTCTGCCGAGTCCGGCTCCCACGCCGCTGCGGGCTGAAAATGGTGACACCCTGCGGGTGGACTACGTCGGGTATTTCCCGGAGACCAATCGTGTCTTCGATACCAGCCAGGCGTCCGTCGCGACGGACAACGCGACCTGGCCGAAGTCGTTCTCGTTCTCCTGGAGGACGAGATGGACTCCTCTCTCGGTGGTCCTAGGCGAGCACACGGTGGTGAGGGGCTTCGAGGACGGCCTCCGGGGCTTGACGGAGGGCGAGGCGAAGACGATCACCGTCCCGCCGGAACTGGGCTATGGGCTCGGGGATCCGGCCAAGATCTTCGCGAAGCCGCTCATCGAGTCCGTTCCGGCGGTCGAAGTCATGAACCAATCGGAGTTCACGACGCGGTACAAAACCACGCCGACATCCGGTCGGATCGTCCTCGACCCCAGCTGGGGATGGACCGCCACGGTGACGGTCGCGGGCGACGTCGTGACGGTTGCGAACAATCCCACGCTCGGCCAGATCGTGCGCCCGTACGGAGCCTGGGACGCGCGCGTGCTGTGCATCGACGACCTCGCGAACGGGTGCGCCACGCAGATTCGGGTGCAGCACCTCCTCGATCCGAGCGCGGCGGACACAATTGGGACGAGGGACTCCACGGGGAAAGTCACCTTCGTGATTACTTCCGTCGACCCGGAGGCGGGCACGTACACAATAGATTACAACGATCCGACGGTGGGCCGGACCCTCGTCTTCCAGGTCACCGTCGTCAGCATCTCCCGGGTCTGAGGCGGATGCTGTGGCCTCGCTGGGGGACGTCCTCTCGGGGCTGTTCGGCTTCCTCGGACCGTCCGGGATACTCCTCACGCTCTTCCTGATCTTCGTCCTGGACGCCATGGTCATCCCGGCGCTCCCGGAACTCTGGTTCGTTCTCACCTACTCGTTCCGACCGGCATCCCTTGCTCCGGCGGCGTGGGCTCCTCTTCTCCTCCTCATGGCGGTCCTCGGCGAGGCGGTCGGGAACACCTCCCTGTACTTGATTGTGAAGCATGGGCTCGTTCGGCCGGGACGCATGCCGCGCATTATGGAGCGCGCGATGAGAAGGTGGACGGAATTCCTCGTCCTCCACGACGAGCGCATCATCTTGGTCAACCGCGTGGCCCCCGTCGTGCCGATGGTCGGCGCATTCATTGCGACCCTCGGGTGGGATATCCGGAAGTCCTTTGCGTACGTCGTCATCGGCGCGGCCGGGAAGTATGCGCTCCTCCTGGTCCTCGTCGTGTACGTCGGCATCGCCTTCGACCCGGTGGTCGCCCGGCTCGTGACGTTCAGTCTCGTCGTCGTGATCGTCGCGGCCTCAGCGCTCGGGTCCTACGTGTATCGCAGGCGGATGCGGAAAGAACGGAAGCCTCCCTAGTACTTCTGTCGCGCGTAGTCCGCCGCCTCGATGGGCTGCCCCGTGAGGACCTTCAGGTCCCCGCGCAGCCAGAGTAGGAGGGTCCTCATGTACCCCTGCTTCTCGAGCCGTCGGACGGACAGTCGCACGTACAAGGCGGGGTCGTATACGATTCGGCCCTGGGAACGGATCCTCGCGCCGAGGTCGATGTCGTCGGAGTGAGGGAGCGAGCGATAGCCCCCCACGGCGAGGAACGCCTTCTTCCGGAACGCGGAATTCGTCCCGCCCGTCGCGAAGAGTCCCAGGAGGGCCGCGAGCCGAATCACCGCGCGGACGACGAGGAAGATCCCCCGCGCCTTCAGGGACCTCTCGAGCGGGCCGTCCGGACCGCACACCGCGACGACGCGCGGGTCTTCGAAGTGCTGGACGATCCTCGCGAGCCAGTCGTCCGGTACGAGGCAGTCCGAGTCCGTGGTCGCAATGATCTCCGCATGGGCGACCGCAACGCCGTCATTGCGCGCTCCGCCGATGCCGTGGCTCGTCTGCAGGACGACCTGATCTGCGTGTCGCGCGGCGATCTCCCGCGTCCGATCCGTGCTCCCTCCGTCCACGACGATGATCTCGAACTCGGACCGAGGGAGGGTCTGCCGCTCGAACTGACGGAGGAACGATTCGATCCTGGACTCCTCGTGGTACGTCGGCACGACGACGGAGACCTTCAACTCGATGCCCCCATCGCGTCCGCGAGGGCGAACGCTCGGAGGATGCACTGGTCCGTGTTGATGTAGTCGAACTGCCCGAATCGTCCTAGGAGACGGATCCCCGCCTTGTTCGCGAAGGCGTTCACGAGGTCCAAGTTGCGGCGATGGTCTCGGTCGAACACGACGTAGGCGTAGCGGGTCCGCGCGACCCTCGAGGCGATGACCTCGGAGCGACGGAAGATCCCAAGATGGTCCGCACGCTCGACGACGTGCTCGATGAGCCCATCGTCAGGGGACGACCAGAGTTCGTCGCCGACGTCGCACGTGATCTCGGCCACGGCCGAACTCGTCCCCTCCGGAGACGCCCGATCACTGAAGTTGCTGGGAAACGAGATCCGATTGAACTTCCCGTCCTCCGGTGTCGGAAAGTAGACCCAGCTGAAGTCGTTGATGGTCGGCCGACCGATCCCGAGCAAGACCGTCACGAGGGAGCGGTGGACCAGGGACTCCGCCGCGGCCCGGACCTCCTTCGGGGCGTCGGGGATCGCTCGCACGAGTTCCGGGATCGGGATCGTGGAGACGATCTCGTCGTACTCCCTCTCGTCGTGGCCATCGCTCACGATCCATATGTCGCCGCGTCGGCGCACGGACGTCACCGTGAAGTTCGTTCGGATCCGCGGGACGCGCGGCACGAGCCCACGGATGAGGCACTCCACCCCGCCTACTCGCGGGTAGAGGAAGTTCAGCTGGTGCGTGTACCCCTCCGTCGGGATGCCGAGGCTGGACTTGATCACGTCCTCTAGGGGTGGATTCGGCACGCGGCCCTCGACCCATTCGATCCCCATCGCCTCCGCAGGGGTCTTCCAGATTTTTTCGTTGTATGGCAGGAGGTAGCACTCCGCGATCCCCTTCCCGAAGCGGTAGTACAGCCACTCCTTGAAGTTCGCCGGCTTCGTCGCTGTGCCGGCCTGGCGGGTGACGTACGCCTGGATATAGCCGAGGACGCACGCGAGGTTGTCCTCGATCGGCAGTTCCGAGAGGCCGTTCTCGAAGGGGTACTTGACATACCGGCCCTTGTAGAACACCTTCGTGTTCCTCCGTCTCCGACACACGTTGTCCCGGAGCAACGCCTCGTAGAAGGCGAGCGCTTTCGGGTCGCGCGAGAACAGGACGTGGGAGCCGTGGGGATCAAACGTGAAACCGTCGAAGCTCAGGCTGCGGCACAGGCCGCCGGGTCGGTCGGCCCGTTCCAGGACCTCGACCTCCTTGAGGCGAGACGCGAGGGCGAGCCCGGAGAGGCCGCCGCCAAGGATGCCGATCACGCGGCGGTACAGAAGGCCCGGCCGTATTAATGCCTAGCGCGCCTCACGCGGCGAGGAGGCGGCCGTACACGCCCTCGAGGCGCCGCGTGCATCGCTCGACGGAGAAGGCCAACGCGCTCGCGCGGGCGGGCTCGCGCATCTCGTCCCGCCGGTCGAGGCACTCCAGGATCGCGTCCGCGCAGCCGCGGACGTCCGAGGGGTCGAACAGCGCACCGTTGACTCCGTCCCGCACGAACTCGGGGATGGCCCGGAACCGCGCTCCCGCGACCGGGCAGCCGGAAGCGAGCGCCTCGAGCACGACGAGGCCTTGCGTCTCGAACTTGGACGCAATCGCGAATACGTCCGCCGCCGCGTAGTACTTCGGGAGCATCGCATCCGGCACGAAGCCCGTGAAGACCACGTCGCCCGAGAGGCCGAGACGTCGCACCATGTCGTAGTACTTCTCGAGGTACGGTCCCGCACCGACGACGAGGAGCCTCGCGCCGGGGTTTGCGTCTTGGATCCGCGGGAACGCGTGGATGAGAGTGGTGAGATTCTTCTCCGGGGCGACCCGGCCGACATGGAGGATGACGTCGGCATCGTTGAGGCCCCACTTCGTCCGGACGCTCTGGCCGGAGATGTCGGGCCGGAATCGCGACGGATCTACGCCCGTCGGGATCACGTCTGCGATCGTGGCCTCGGGCGAGAGGGCGAGGATCTCGTCCAGGATCGCGCGGCTCGGGACGACGACGCCCTCGCACTTCCGGAGGAAGATGCGGAGGTAGAGCCGCAGCCCGCGCTCGAGGAGATGGAGGTTCAGCTTGAACGGCGAATAGAAGGGGAGCGTGTCCTGGATCATCGTGTGGAAGGTCTGCACGATTGGGATCCTTGCCTGCCAGGAGGCCCAGAGGCCCTTGACCCCGACAAAGCCGACGCCGTGGCTGTGAATCACGTCCAGATCGAGGTCCTTGACGAGGTCGACCTCGCGGCCGGGGAACATCGCGAGCCGATAGCCGGGATAGGACCGAAATTCCTTCGCGCGGACATAGATCGTCCCGGGCTCGCGTTTCCCCCGGCGCCGCGGGTCCTCCGGCGCGAACACGATGACTTCATGCCCGAAGGACTCGAGCTGGTGCCGTGTCGTCAGGACGGACGTAACCACCCCGTCCACGGTCGGGAGGTACGTGTCCGTGAAGAAACCGATCTTCAGCGGGCCAACCCCCTGACGAGGCGACGAACCTTGCGCAGGACGTCCGCCGGGTCCGTGCCGAGGACGCGCATCATCGCCTCTTTCCCTACCGCTCCCTCGTCGTAGACAACGTCGGGGATCTTCCCCGCCTCCACGATTGCCCGCTCCGTACCCCACTCCAACGTCGACACGCCCTCCGGTTCCTCCCTCCGATCGAAGGATGCCACGACCAGGCCCGTGGTCCGAAGCCGGCGCGCATTTTGCTCACGGTACTTCAAGTTTGCGGCGGACCGCATCCCTGGATGGTATCGCATCGCGGTGAGGATGACTCGAGCGATGTGCTTCGATGCGCCGAACGCCGCGGGTCCAATGGGTTCGAGCCGGTTTCCTACCCGGACGATCCGCCCGCGGAGCGCGCAGACGTCTTGCGAGGTGGAGGCCCCCGGCAGCGCGTATCCCAGGTTCATCCCGACCTCCGGGGCGAACTCGAGAGGGATCGCCTTCGCGAATTTCGGTGCGATGTCCGTCACCGCGGACCAGACCTCGTAACGGTCCGGGACGAACTGCGAGTTGATGATCTCCACGCCCCGACCGGCGCGATACGAGGCGAGGAAGCCGGCGGCCACCCGACGCCGAGCGGAGTCCACCGCCTCCGGCAGGGGCTGACCCAGCGCGAGATACGCGGCGGTCGAGGCCGCGAGAGTGCACCCTGCGCCGTGCAGCTCCTTGCGGTGGCGGTAGCTCATGAGGCGGGTCGCCTTCCCTCCGTGGTACAAGACGTCGACGAGCTGGCCCGCGACATGGCCGCCCTTCACGAGGACCGCGCGGCACCCGAGCTTCCAGATCGCCCGCGCTGCGGCCTCCATGTCGTCGACGTTCCGCACCCGCATCCCGGAGAGCCGCTCCGCCTCACGACGGTTCGGGGTGACGAGGGTCGCGCGCGGGAGAAGCTCGGCGATGAGCGCCTCCGCGAAGTCGTCCTTCTGCAGGGAGGCGCCCACGGTCGCGACCATCACGGGGTCGACGACGAGGGGGAACCTCGTCCGCTGGAGTTCCTTCGCGACGACCTCGACGATTTCCGCGGAGTAGAGCATTCCGGTTTTCGCGGCCCGCACCTCGAAGTCGCCGAGGACCGAGCGCAGCTGTTTTCGGATCTCCTCCGGAGGCAGCGGGTAGATGGAGTCCACCGCGCGGGTGTTCTGCGCGGTCACGCACGTGACGACGGACGTCCCGTGGATCCCGACGGCCGCGAAGGATTTCAGGTCGGCCTGGATTCCCGCGCCGCCTCCGGAATCGCTGCCGGCGATCGTGAGAGCGGTCCGCATTGTCATGTCCGATGATGTGCCGCCACTTAAGGATAATTGGCCCCGCGCTGACCAGGAGAAGATTCACGGCGCATCGTTAAATAGAACCTGCCGCATGCGAACGCCCGCGAACCATGCGGGCGAGGAGCGGCCACGTCAAGTTCGACAAGAAAGTGAAATGGAAGAACCTCGTCCCCGCGTTCCGCCCCCTGCTCCTGAAGTTCCTGGAAGAGACCCAGCAGCTCCCCGAGGACACGGAGAACGTCGAGGTGCTCATCGAGGAAAACCTCCGAGACCTCCGGAAGAACCGCAAGCCGGAGGGATACAATCGCGAGGGGTCCATGCGCCTCATCTTCCCCATTTCCGACGCCGTGGAGTTCTACATCTATGGCCGCGGGAAGACCGTCGAAGTCGCACGAGTGACGGAGCAGGTGAGCCGGGTGCTGCAGAAGCATCGGCTCAAGCACACGATTGAGTGGGACAAGCTCAGCCTGTTCGCGGAGAAGAAGGCGTGAGCGAGGCGCCCGCGCCGAATCGGGCTCAGGCCATGAGGGGGACCACCGCGACGGTTGAATAGACGGGGCCTTGGGGTGTGAGGACGCTCTTCTTCAGCCGGATCTCTTCGATCCGGTGCGACCCGAAGGAGTCCGCTCGATGGGCCTCGAGGATCTGTCGAACCCGATCCAGAGAGCGACCGCCCTTCACCCGAGCGAGGGTCACGTGGGCGGACCAGGGACGCGCCTCCGCATGGAAGCCGAGGGGCTCGAGGGCGCGGTCCAACGACCTCGCAATCTGGCCCAGGAGTTCTCCGCCTTCGAGGCCCACCCAGATCACGTTCATCCGAGACAGGTTCGGAAACGCGCCCATCCCTCGCAGGCGAACCTCGAGCGGAGCGACGCCTCGGCACGAGGACCGGATCGCCTCGGTGATCTCCGAGACGAGGCCCTCCTCCGTGTCGCCGAGGAACTTCAGGGTCAGATGGACCTGGTCCGTCCTCACGATCTTCAGGAGTGCCCCGGATGTCCGCAACTCCTGGGCGACGGTTTCGAGGGGCTGCATCGGTGGCAGGTCCGCGGCGATGAAGGCTCGGAATGGCAGGCGAGATCACCTCGCGATGGCCGCTCTGCACGCGGGGCACGAATCCTGTGGCGGGGCCCGACGCACGGCTTGGCCGCAGGAGGGGCAACGCGGCGCCGTCAGCGCGACGAAGCGTCCCTCGGCCTCGAAGGCTCCCCGTGCGTGCCCTTCCCGGATCGCGGCCCGAAGGATGCGATCCGCGTCCGGCCGCGGGACGTTCAGCTCGTTCGCAAGCTCCTGCGTGTCGAGGACGCCTCGGGAATGTGCGAGCGCAGCGACGTGCTGGAGGGCGATGTCCCGAACGGTGAGACGGTGCGCGTAGCCTAGGAAGAACAGGCCCGGCACGACGAAGGCTGCGGCGCACAGGCCCGCCGCGCCGGCCGAGACGGGTTCCGCGAAGGCGAATCCCAGGACCGCGAGGCCGCCCGCAGCTCCCGAAACCGCAAGCGCGAAGGCTCCCAGGCCGAGATAGAACCGCCGGGCACGCGTCGCGGCTCCCTCCTCAGTCGGAGACCGAGGTGCCGTGGAACGGCAGTCCGAGGATCGCGTGCCGCACGGCCGTCAGGTCCCGACCGCGGACAACGGCGAGCGGGATCCGCGCCCGGGCGAGGAGCTTCGCCGCAACGGGATCGAACACGACGCTCGGTCCCGCGGACCATCTCCCGCCTCCCGCGAGATCCACGAGATCCCTGAAGGTGATGCTCTCCAGCATCCGTGCATGCGGGTCCTTCTTGGGATCCGCATCGTAGACCCCGTCCACCGACGTGGCGTTCACAATTCTCGAAGCACGGACGGACCGCGCGAGGGACACGCTCACTCGGTCGGTCGTGTGACCCGGCCCCGTGCCGCCCATGAGGACGATCGACCATCGCTTCGAAAGCCGCGCGGCCTCCGAGTAGGTCGACGCGGGCGTTGGATTCGCAGCGCCTTTCAACGCGGCCGCGAGAAGTCGTGCGTTGAGTCGGGTCGCCTCGATGCCGAGTCCGTCCAGGGTCCGCTCTGCGATCCCGAGGGTGCGTCCCGTCTCAATATAGTAACGGGCGATTCGTCCCCCGCCCGTGACGACGAACAGCCTCACGTGCTTCGAGACCTCGCGCAGGAGGGACGCCAGCTCGGCGAGGAAGCGCGCGTCATCCTCCCCCGGCACGAGGACCGATCCGCCGAGGGAAACCACGACTTTCTCCATACACTTGCCAGAGTTCACGCAAAAGCTCATGAACGATAAATACGCTGTGGTGCGAGAATGACGGAACTCTCGAGCATGGACAAGTACAAGTTCCGCCGGGCGCTCGAGGAAATCGACAAGGCGTCGGGCCGTGGGACGGAGCTGGTGTCGGTCTACGTTCCGCCTGGTCGGCAGATCTCTGACGTGAGCAACTACCTCAGGAATGAGTACTCGCAGTCATCCAACATCAAGAGCGCGAGCACCAGGAAGCACGTCCAGCAGGCGATCGAGTCGAGCCTGCAGCGACTGAAAGCCTATCGCCAGCCGCCGCGAACCGGCCTGGCGATTTTCACGGGCCACAAGCAGATCGGTGCGGACCAAACGGAGATGGTCGCCTATGTCCTCGAGCCCCCCGAGCCGGTGACGTCCTTCCTGTACCGCTGCGATTCGAAGTTCTTCACCGAGCCGCTCCACGACATGCTCAGGGAGAAGGACCTCTACGGGCTCCTCGTGATCGACCGTTCCGAGGCGACCCTCGGCCTCCTGCGCGGGAAGCGGATCGAGCCGATCAAGAACCTCCAGTCCCTCGTGCCGTCGAAACACCGGATGGGCGGGCAGAGCGCGAGGCGTTTCGAGCGGCTCATCGAGATTGCCGCGCACGAATGGTACAAGAAGATCGGAGACCTGATGACGGAGGCCTTCCTGAGCCGACCGGAAATCAAGGGGATCCTCATCGGCGGCCCCGGATACACGAAGGAATACTTCGCGACACAGGACTACATCCACCATGAGCTGAGGAAGAAGCTCATCCCCACGTTCCTGGACACCGGCTACACGGACGAGTACGGGCTCCGGGAGCTCGTGGAGAAGGCCCGCGGGGTCCTGTCGGACTTGGACCTCATGCGGGAGAAGGACCTCATCCAGAGGCTGATGGACGAGATCCGAAAGGAGGACGGCGGCCTTGCGTCGTACGGCGAGGATCAGGTGCGCCGCGATATTCGGATTGGCGCCGTGGAGACTCTCCTGATCTCGGAGGGATTGCGCAGGAAGCGGCTGAAGGTCGCGTGCGCGAACGGCGACTGGGAGGGAGAGCAGACCGTTGCCGACGAATCCCTCCTTGGGACCTGTCCGAAGGACGGCGGATCCCTGTCCATCGTGACCAAAGCGGACATCGTCGAGGAACTCAGCACGGGCGCGGCGCAAACCGGCGCGAAGGTGGAACTCATCTCCCGCGACTCGGAGGAGGGCGAGCTGCTCCTGCGGGCCTTCGGCGGGATCGCTGCGATCCTGCGGTACCGGGTGAAGTGATGGGCCACGATCCGTGGACGGAGTTGAAGGATCTCGCCGACGGGGCGCGCGCCTCGATTGAGAAGGACCTCGGGGTCACCGCCCGGACGACGATCGAGGAAGCTCCCATGGACAAGGGACTTTTCGCTCTCGCGATGTTCCCGTACTCCAAGGAGCTCCACCGAAATCCCGCGGATCTCGCCGCCGTCGCCGCACGCGTTTCCGCGCCGTCGCCCTTCGGTCCACTGCAGGCTCAGGGCGGCTATGTGAACTTCGTCGCGGACCCACCGGCGTTCGCAGACCACATCTTGAGCGCGGTGGCCTCGCAGGGCGATTCGTACGGATCGTCGCCGCCGCGTCGGGAGCGGATCCTCCTTGAGCATACGAGTGTGAACCCGACGGGGCCCGTCCACGTCGGGCGGGCCCGGAATCCAATCTTCGGGGACGCGCTCGCGCGGATCCTTCGGTTGGCAGGGTATCCCGTGACGCGGGAATATCTCGTGAACGACATCGGGAAGCAGATGGTGATTCAGTACTGGGCCGCGAGCCGCTTCTCCCCGGAGGAGGTCGGGCCTCCGGATCGGGACAAGGAAGATTACCGGCTCGTGAGGTACTACCAGAAGGCCACCGCGCTCCTCGAGCAGCGCCCGGAACTTGGCCGAGAGGTGGAGGCCCTCATCGAAAAGTTCGAGGGGGGAGACGCCGCGCTCACCAAGGAAATCCGTTCCGTCGGGGAGCGGGTCCTTCAGGGGATCCTCCAGACCCTCGCCCGCATCGACGTCACGTACGATTCGTTCTTCTGGGAAAGCGACCTCATCCTCGACGGCAGCGTCCGGAAGGTGATCCACCGCCTCATGCCGCTCGGCAAGGAGGAGGACGGCGCGCACTATCTCGACCTCCGCGGCTTCGGGCTCGAGGGCGACGCGGCAAAGTATTTTTTCGTGACGCGTCACGGGACGTCCCTCTACACCACGCGGGATATCGCGTACCACCTGGACAAGCTCGAGCGATGCGACGTTGCCATCAACGTCCTCGGGGAGGACCAGAAACTCAGCTTCCAGAGGCTCAAGGCGACGCTCAAGCTCATGGGGATCGACTGGGCCCCAGAGACGATCTTCTACGCGTTCGTAGGACTGCCCGAAGGCCGGATGTCCACGCGGAAGGGCCTCGTGGTGAATCTCGACGACCTCATCGATGAAGCCGTCGATCGTGCCTATGTGGAGGTGGAGAAACGGCGCGAGGACCTTTCCGAGGATCGGAAGCGTGAGATCGCGGAGATCGTCGGCGTCGGCGCCGTGCGGTATAACATCGTACGTGTGCAGGCGGAGAAGCGGATTGTGTTCCGCTGGGAAGAGGCGCTCAACTTCGAGGGGAACTCCGCGCCGTTCCTTCAGTATGCGCACGCGCGGGCCTGTGGCATCCTAGCGAAGGCGGACGGCCCGGGCGAGGGCGACCCGCGGCTTCTAGTGCATCCCACGGAGCAGCGTCTCCTGAGATGGATCGCGAAGTTTCCTTCGACGATTCGCGATGCGGCGGCGACGCGGCGGGTCCATGCGGTCGCATCCTTCGCGGCGGACTTCGCTTCGCAGTTCAACGAGTTCTACCGCGACTGCCCCGTGCTCACGTCCGAGCCGGACCTGAGGGCCTCGCGACTGCGCCTCGTGGACGCCTCGCGGATCGTCCTCGCGAACGCGCTCCGATGCCTCGGGCTTAACGCTCCGGGGGAAATGTAAAAGGGAAAAGGGAAGAGGGAAAGCGCTCAGAGGCGTTTCTTCTCTTCCTTGACTTCCTTCCGTGCCTTCTTCTCGGCGCCTTCGGCGCGCTTCTCGCCTCTCCGGCGGAGCGGCTGCCACTCGCCCGCCCGGACCTTCCTTCGGTAGTATGCGTAGAACACGAACACGGCGAGGACGCCGACGATGCTCCCGTAGATCGCGTACTGGACCCAAGCAGCCTGTCGGACGTTCACCGGGGTCGACGCTCGGTTCTCCGGGGTAATCGCCGTGTACGGCTCCCTCGAGTCGTAGACGAGGACCTGGATCGTCCGGTTGCCCTGGCCGTTCACGGTCGCGGCGAAGGTCAGGGTGACGGATTCGCCCGAAGCAATCGTCCGGTCCAGCTTCAGTCCGCTCTTGTTCCGCCACTCCGGAGTACTGCTCAGGACCGTGGTGACGCCTCCGGCGATCGAGAGCAGCTGTGCCGTCACGTTCCCTGCGGTCCCGCGCTTCTCCTTGTTCGTCACGTTCACGGTGACCGTGATCGTCGTGGCGTCCTCCGGGTCGGTCGGGGTCACTTCCAGCGTGCCGGAATCGATTTTCAGGTCGGGCCGGACAGTCCAGTCCACTTGAACGGTCACCGCGCGGGTGATGTTCCCCTTGTTCCCCGTCCTGCCGTCGAAGCCGCTGTCCGTGACGTTCAGGATCACGTTGTACGACGTGTTGAACTCCGTCCACGTGAAGCTGATGTTCATCCCGTAGAACGGGTGCGGCCCTCGTCCGGTCCGGCCGAGGATCGGACCCGGAATGCTCCAGGAATAGTTCAGCGCGGTGGGCTCGTCGTAGTTGTCCGTCGTGCGAGACGCGTTGAAGCTGTATTCCCGATTCTCCGTCAGGGTCGGGACGATCGCGTAGTCGTTCCTCGGATCCCGGATGTCGAAGGCCACCGTCGGAGCCGTCGTGTCGTTCGCGACGAGCGTGATCGTCGCATTGACGGATTTCCAGCCGACAGAATCCGTGACGGTCAGGTTGACCGTGAACCTCCCGGGCTTCGCGAAGCTGTGTTCCACAATCTTGCCCGTCGAGTCCGTGATCCGATCGCCGTTGAAGTCCCACGCGTAGCCGCTGGGGTCTTGCACGAGCCCGTTCTTCCCAAGGTATGCGAGGTCCGTGGAAAGGCTGGCATCGAAGCGGATGGGGCTCTTCTCGTCCACGCGGAGTTCCGTGCCGTTGATCGAGCCGCTGCCGGTCCGGTTCGTCTTGATCCGTGCGATCGGCGCCTCTCCATCGACCCAGACCTTGATGTCGCGGTACGTCTTGTTGCCGCCTGCCTGGGTCACGGTCAGGTTCACGACGAACTCCCCGACCTTCCGGTATGTGTAGTACGGCCGAATTCCGTAGCCGATGTTCGCAGGCAGGTTCCCCTCGACCGTGTCGTTCGCGAGGAAGCGCCACGTGAAGTTGGCCTTCGCGATGTCCCCCACGGGGTCCGTGCTGTCCTCCGCGCTGAACGTCAGGTTCGTGTCCTTCGCAACGAACGCCTGATAGTTGCTGAAGGAGGCGTTGACGACGGAGAACTTCCCCGCGGGTAGGACGATCTTCGCGTTCGCCGTGCCGCTCAGGGATCGCTGCACGATCATCCGCACCTGCGTATTCTGCGGGGGGGCGGTCCCCGATGGGATGCCCGGATCCAGTGTAATGCGCGTCGCGCCCGAAACCGTGACGGGAGGGGTCGTGACGGTGAAGCTCGTCATCTCGTACGTTCGCGGGAGCGCGATCGTGTACGCCTGATCTTGGTACGCGCTCGTGTTCGAGTCGAACCGGACCGTTGCGTTCACGAAGTACCGCTGCGCGCCGTAGGCGATGTAGGACGTTCCTTTGATCGTGTACGTCGCGCTCGTGTTGATCCAAACCTTGCTCCCCGGCGTCGTGAGTCCTTCGACCGTCACGAAATACGAGGCGGCGGACGAGTTGTACGACCTGCCGTTCGTCGTGAGGAAGCCGTCCGTCGTCGTGTAGACGGGACCGTTGTTCAGGAGCCACGCGTCGAAGGCGGCGGGCTCCGCGCCATCGAGGAGTCCGTTCCCGTTTCCCAGGGTGAAGTCGATCTGGAGCCGCAGATCGCGCAGCCCCGCGGGGTTCAGGGCGGCGAAGGTGCTGTCCGGGTTCAGGGTCAGGTTGCGGTAGATCGTGAGGTTGTTCCAGTCCTGTCGCCCGTACAGGACCGTCGTCGCGAACGTCTCCCGGTCGGACACGGGCAGGGTCGCATCCCGGGTAATCGTCACGCCGGCCGTGACGGTCACCGTCGTCACGTAGGCCGCATAGCCGTTGGCGTCGACGACCATCGTGTACGTCCCGGCAGGCGCGTGGAACGTGTAGAGGCTCCCGACAACGTCCGCGCGGATGATCTTCACCCCCGAGGTCAACGGCGCGGACGCGCTGTACAGGTGCGCCTGAAGGCCCGCGGAGACGAACTGGCCTGCGGTGTTGCGCGCATGGCCCTGGATGCCTCCATTGGCCTCCATGTGGACCCAGACCTCCGTCACCGCGGACGTATCCACGACGCTGAGGTTCGCCGCGAAGCCCGTCGCGTACGCCCGGAGTTCAAAGGTGTCGGACCACACGGTCAGGTTCGCGGAGCCCGTGGCGTTCGTCGTGTTGCTCGCGACGACCTGGTTCCTCGCCGGGTAGTACACCTGGACGGACGCGCCGCTGATTGTGGCGTTGTCCGTCGCCTTGTGGACGTGGACCGTGAGGAGGGTGTTCATCGGTGGCGTTGGATCGAGGCACACGTTCTGCGTGACCGTCACCGAGCCATCGAACCGGATGGGCGTCGTCGGACTGCTCGCGAAGTAGCCCGTCTTCGTGACCGTCACCGTGTAGTAGCCCGCCGGTGGCGAGAAGCTGAACGTCCCGTCGCCCGCGGTCGTCGTCGTCTGCGGGTTCTGGACGCCATTCGCGTCCGTCAAGGTCACCGTCGCGCCCGAGAGGTACGTCGAGCTCGCGCACTGGGAGACGAGCCCGACGATCTGGTTCTGTCCGAGGGCATGCGTTGGGACGACCGCCAGCCCGGCCAAAAGCAGGACGAGCAGGAGGAGTATCCCAAATCCACGGTGATCGCGCGGGTTCATCCGGCTTCTCTCCTACCACACAGTTCGCTCCAGACCCCCGCACGAGATTCAGCCAGGGGCCGGAGTAAGGCCGCCGAATTGAGTCACCCTATTTAAGGGTAATGGGAAAGCCGTCGAACCGCGCGTGCCGCGCACCGTTCGATACGGATGGGAGGGACGTCGCGGCCCCGTCGCGACGTACGCGCTCGTCGCGGGGGCCGCGGGGCGGCGATGTTCGGCGCGGCGCTCATGGTCCTGCTCGGCGTCATCGGTCCGGAGGGCCCCATCGCATCGATCGACGTCGATCTGATCATCCTGTTGTTCGGCATGAGCTCCTAGTCTCGGGCCTCGAGGCCTGCGACTTCTTCGACCTCGTGTCGGCTCGTATCGCGGGCCGGGCGAAGGACCAGAGGTCGTTCCTCGCTTGGATGATGGCGACGCGGTCTTCTCCGCGTTCGTGCTCAACGACACGATTGCGCTCCTCGTCACACCGATCATCGTTCGGAGCACGCAGTCCCTCCGGGTGAACCCCGTCCCCTGCCGAGTCGCCCTCGCGATTCCGTGAACGCCGGGAGCGTCGTGACGGAGATCGGGAATCCGCAGGACGCGTTCATCGCGCTTCGGTCCGGGATCCCGTGTGGTCGAGGGATACGGCGGGCCGAGGCTCCTGTGGCTCGCGCCGGCTTCGAGCTCGACCTTGGCGGGCAATGCGACGATCCAGGGCGCGGCCGCAAACGTCATCGTGGTCCAGGTCGCCGCGAGGGACGGGGTGGAAGTCAGCACGAAGGCCTTCATGAAGGCGGGCCTACCCCTTGCCGCCGCGACCCTCATCGTTTCGACCCTTCTCCTCGCGCTCCTCGTGCCTTCCTGAACGGCGCCGGGAAGGTTCATTCCCAGCGCCCCGATTCCCCTATCGATGGCGCAGCCGTACGACGCCACGAGGGCGAGGCAACGTCTCGTCGCGGATCTCACGCGGCAAGGATACATCGTGGACTCTAGGGTCCGGGACGCCTTCCTGAGGGTCCCTCGGGAGGAGTTCGTCCACGCCCACCTCCGGAGGGACGCGTACTACGACACGCCCCTCCCCATCGGATACGGCCAGACGATTTCCGCGCCCTCGATGATCGCGATCATGCTCGAGGAGGCGGGCCTATCGCCCGGAGAGAGGGTCCTCGAGATCGGGACGGGGTCCGGCTACGGCGCGGCCCTCTTGGCGTGTCTCGTCGGCGCGGAGAACGTCGTGACTATTGAGCGGCTCGCCGATCTTGCGGAGTGGGGACGATCGAACCTTGCCCGGACGGGATTCGGTGCCGTGGCCGTCGAGGTCGGCGACGGCAGCCTCGGGCATCCATCCCGCGCGCCGTACGACTGCATCATGGCGACCGCCGGCGCGCCTTCGATCCCGCCCGCATGGAAGGAGCAGATCGCGGCCCGAGGGCGGATCGTGGCCCCAATCGGGCGGTCCCCCCGCGAGCAAGTCCTCGTGATTGCGACGCGTAGGCCGGACGGGACGTTCGACCTCCAGGAGGGCACCCCGTGCGCGTTCGTGCCGCTCGTCGGCGCGCAGGCCTGGTCGTCGGACTGACTCAGGTGGTCCCGGGCAGGTGGTCCCACGCCTCGTCCGGGAGGGATTTGTAGAGCGGCTCCTGTTCCGTCGGCGCCTCGCCTCGAAGGACCCGATCCAGGTCGGTCTCCACGAGTTCCCAGTAGAAGATCCGCCAGTTGCGGCCGTTCAGGAGGAGGACCGTCTCCCAGGAGCTCCGGAGTAAGCCCGCGTCATGGAGAGCGTAGAACAACTTCCGGTCCTCCGGGTGGATGGCATTGTCGATGATCACGCTTCGGAAGCCGAAATAGCTGAGGATGCGCTGCGCGTCGTCGAATGCCTCCTCGCGAGGACGGCCCAGCCGCTTTTCAATCGCACGCGCGAGCTTCTCAACCGTGATCATTGCCCCTCCGGTTCTCCATAGATTACTGCGGTCCCGTCGCTATTAATAGTTTGGCCCCGGGGTCGCCCGAATGCTAGCGACTGCGCGCAAAGCCTCCCCGGCGATCGCACTTTGTGTTATGTTTATCGATAGTGACTTTCTAGGAAGACCCCTTAAGTATCCGCCGGCGAGTCCATTCCTTCCGAGGCATCGCATGAAACGGAAGTCCGGCAAGGCCCTCGTCGATTTCAACAAGAAGGTCACGGTAATCCACTTCAACGTCGGGTCGGGTTACGTCACGTACCTTGAGGAGGAAGCGCCGGACAGCGCTCCGCGGGTCAAGAACATCGTGATCGAGAAGATCCGCGCGTAGGCCAGAAGCTTTTTCGAGCTTGGATCCTCTGGCGGGGCAATGGCTCGCGTTCCCTTCGGCGAACCTCCGCCGGAGGGGGATTCGCCCTCGCGACCCAGCCTCTCGATCGTGGAGGCCTCGGCCGGCCGCGAGCGGATTTGTGCCGATTGTGGACGGCGCACGTCGGACTGGAAGCCAGTGCGGCGCAACGGAACGTCCTTGATCCTGTGTGACGAATGCTCGCGGAAGCTGCCGCGAGGCGAGGATGTGTGTCCCGCGTGTGGGGGTGGGCTGTTCCCGGGAGACCGCTTCTGCGGGCGGTGCGGGGCGAGGATCGAGTACGCCTGCCCGACATGCGGGGCGGCGCTTGACTCCGAAGACTTGTTCTGTGGCAGGTGCGGCGCGCGGGTCGCGTAGGGCGCACCTCGCGGCGCAAGTGGAGAGAAGTCGCAAAGCCCGCTCGGGTCGGGTGGGCGTCGGTGAGATAGAGTGGACCGAGTGGGATTTGAACCCACGGCTTCCGCCTTGCGAAGGCGGCGATCTTCCGCTGATCTATCGGCCCGCGAGGCCACGACAGAACCCCGCTTTGGCAAATAGGTTTCGTTCGGATGCCGTCGGATTCGCCCATCCATTCGGGGCCACCCTCGAGGAACGGCCCAAGGGTTTAATACCGCCCGTCCGGTGGGCGAACCCAGCAACATGGTTTTGCGGTTGTACAACACCCGCACGGAGAAGAAGGAGCCTTTCGAGCCTCGACCCGACGGCACCGTCCGTATGTACGTGTGCGGTCCGACAACGTACGACTACAGCCACCTGGGACACGCGCGGTCCTACGTCGCGTTCGACACGGCCCGTCGCTACCTGACGTTTCTCGGCCATCGCGTGACCTACGTGCAGAACTTCACGGACATCGAAGAAGTCATCATCCGTCGGGCGGCCGAGGTCGGCAAGCCGCCTCTCGAGTACGCGCAGTTCTTCATCGACGCCTTCCTGGAGGACATGCGGGCCCTCAACGTCCGGCCCGCGGACCACACCCCAAAGGTGAGCGAACATATCCCGGACATCCTGCAGGTCATCCAGCTCCTGGTCGATCGTGGGTATGCGTACGTGGTGGACGGGGAAGTGTACTTCCGGACTCGGAAAGCGAAGCATTCCTTCGGGATTCTTTCCCATCGGAAGGTCGAGGACATCGTCGTCGACCAGGCGCCCCCGGACAGCCGGAAGGAGGACTCCCTCGACTTCGCCTTGTGGAAGCGTTCGAAGCCCGGCGAGCCCACGTGGCCGAGCGCATGGGGCGAGGGCCGTCCGGGGTGGCACGTGGAATGCAATGCGATGGCGGCGAAGTACCTCGGCGTGCCTCTCGACATCCACGGCGGCGGCGTCGACCTAAAGTTCCCGCACCACGAGAGCGAGGCGATGATCTGCGAGGGCGCCTGGGGCGGCGAGTGGTGCCGAACGTGGATGCACAACGGCTTCATCACGATCGAGCGGGAGAAGATGTCCAAGAGCCTCGGGAATTTCGTGACGATCCGGGAGGTCTTGAAGGACTATCCCGGCGAGGTCGTGCGGATGTGCCTCCTGAAGTCGCACTATCGCGAGGACGTCGAGTACGATCGAGAGTGCTTCCGGCGGACGCAAGAGGAGTACGACGCGATGCTCGCGCAGCTCGGTCGGGCGGAACAAGCCGCGGGGCGAGGGACGCGGGGAAAGATCGACGCCCTGCTGCGGCGAACCCGCGAGGCGTTCCTCACGGCGATGGACGACGATCTTCAGACGGGCGATGCCGTGTTCCGCCTGCAGCAGATGACCGCGGCCCTCGCGGAGGTCGATGACCTCTCCGCGGAGGAGGGTGATGCGATCGTGGCGACGTACTGCGAGCTTGGTGGGATCCTCGGACTGATCCTCGGGCAGGCCTGAGACGCAAGCCCAGAAACCCTTTTATCGAAGACCCGCATCAAGCGCTACCTCCTAGGCGCATTCCATGGCCGAGTTCAAAGCCGTCATCGCGGATCCGAAGTCCGGGCGGACGTACAAGCGCGACATCACGGGACACTACGCGAACGCCCTCGTCGGGAAGAAGGTCGGGGACGACGTCGACGGGCTCTACGTCGGCCTGCCGGGGTACAAACTCAAGATTACGGGCGGGAGCGACAAGGATGGCTTCCCGATGCGCCCTGACCTGCCGGGCCCCCGCCGCAAGAGGGTCCTCCTTAGCGGAGGTATCGGGTTCCGCCCTGCTCGCCCAGGCATGCGGAAGAGGAAGACCGTCCGCGGGAATACGATCTCCCCGGACATCCTCCAGCTCAACATGAAAATCGTCCAGCGCGGGCCGAAGTCGATCGAGGACGCCTGGAAGGAGCAGACCCGATGAAGGTCCCGGGCCAGCCGGAGGTCAACGTCGGCGTCGTGGGTCACGTGGACCATGGCAAGTCGACCCTTACGGAGCGCTTGACCGGGGAGCGGACCGATCGCCACTCGGAGGAAATCAAGCGGGGCATCTCGATCCGCCTCGGGTACGCGGACATGGCGATCTACAAGTGCCCGAAGTGCGAGGAACCGCAGAGCTACGGCACGTCCGAGGTCTGCAAGCAATGTGGCTCGAAGGGCGAGCTCCAGCGCATCGTTTCTTTCGTGGACTCGCCCGGCCACGAGACCCTCATGGCCACGATGCTAAGCGGCGCGGCGATCATGGACGGCGCGCTCCTTGTGATTGCCGCGAACGAGAAATGCCCGCAGCCGCAGACGAAGGAGCACCTCATGGCTCTGGGCATCATCGGAGTGGACAAGATCGTCATCGTCCAGAACAAGATCGACCTCGTCGACCCGAAGCAGGCGGCGGAGAACTACCAGCAGATCCGGGATTTCGCGCAGGGCACCGTCGCGGAGGGGGCGCCAATCGTGCCGGTCTCGGCCCACCATGACGTGAACCTGGACGCCCTCCTCATGCTGATCCAGAAAACGATTCCGACGAAGGTGCATGAGGAAGCGAAACCTGCAAAGATGTATGTCGCTCGGTCCTTCGATGTGAACCAGCCCGGGTCGACGCCGGACAAGCTTTCCGGCGGGGTCCTTGGCGGGAGCCTCGTCCAGGGCCGACTTCGCGTCGGCGACGAGATCGAGATCTCGCCCGGACGCCAGATCACCGTCGGGAACCGCACGGAGTGGCGGGACATCACAACCTCGATCCGCTCGCTCCACTCGGGGGGAGCCGCGCGGAAGGAGGTCCGACCGGGTGGCCTCATCGCGATCGGAACGACGCTCGACCCGGTCCTGACGAAGTCGGACAGTCTCGTCGGTCGGGTCGTTGGTCCTCCTGGCTCCCTACCGGAGATTCTCTCGAAGATGTCGGTTGAGGTGCGCCTCCTCGAGCGTGTGGTCGGCACCGCCGAGGATCTGGAAGTGGAGGACATCAAGACCTCCGAGCCGCTGATGATCTCCGTCGGTACGGCGACGACGGTCGGCGTGGTGACGTCCGCGCGGGAGGATGTTGCGGACATGACCCTGAAGATCCCTGTGGTCGCCGAGCTTGGGCAGCGCGTCGCCGTCTCCCGACGGATCGGCGGCAAGTGGCGGCTCATCGGCTACGGCGTGATCCGCTAATCCGTTCTCCGAGAACCACGGGCGATAGTCATTTCCGATGGTTTATATCGCGTAGCGGGAATCGACAGCCGAAGCCGGGTAGCGGTAAGTCGGCTCTCTCATGCACACGTACCCTCGTCGTGCTCCGAAATCGGAACCTAGGGGCCGCGCGCGCCAGGAAAACCCGGAAGGGATTGCCTGCCCGGCTTCCCCGTCCCTCCGATAGGCCGTCGGTTGGGCGGGCCGCTCGTCCTGATTGTTTCTGGGCGCCGTGCATCGTTCCGTCGATAGCGACAAATACGGTCCGCCTCAATGGCCCGCGCGCGATGCGCGTTCTCCATCGGGATCCCAAGACGGGCGAGATCAAGCTCCGGGTCGAGAATCCGGACGATCTGTGGCATCTCCACAATCTCGTCCTGCCGGGGGATGCCGTTCGCGCCTCGACGTACCGTCGGGAGGAAAGCAAGGCAGACAAGATTCGCCCGGAACGGATGGAGAAGGTCCGCGTCACCTTGACGATCCGCGTGGACAAGCTTGAGTTTCAGGTGTTCACGGACCGACTGCGCATCGCGGGCGTGATCGTCGAGGGCCCGCAGGACGTAGGACAGCATCACACGCTCCTCATCGGCGTCGGAGACGTGTTGTCGATCATCAAAACCTGGAGGCCGCACGAGCTGCGCCGGATTGACGAGGCGGTGGCGGCCGCGCAAAAGCCCGTCGTCTCCTTCCTCGCACTCGACGACGACGAGGCCCTTCTCGCGCAGCTCCGGCAGTACGGCGTCCGAGAGATCGCGACGATCCGCGCGCCGGGTCACGGGAAGATGTTTCCGTCGGGGGACGGGAAGACTGCGTACTTCGATGAGATACTGGGAACCCTCCGGGCCTCCGAGGTGGGCGATGCCCTCGTCCTGCTGGGCCCGGGATTCGCCCGCGAGGAGTTTCACTCATACCTGAAGGCACGGGATCCCTCGCTCGCTGCACAGGTCCACGTCCACGGGACGTCCCACGCGGGCATGACGGGCATCCAAGAGGCGCTCAAGTCCGGCGTGGGCGCGAAGGTTTTCGCGGAGAGCCGCGTCGCGAAGGAGACCCGCCTCGTCGAGCGCGTCCTCGAGGCCATCGCCACGAATCGGCCCGTGGCCTACGGTCCGGCCGAGGTCACTGAGGCGGTGGACATGGGCGCCGTCGAGACCCTGCTCGTGAGTGACGGGATCGTCCGCGACCGCGCGATCGAAGAGGTCATGCGTCGCGCCGAAGCCGCTCGCGGGACCGTCGTCCTCGTGAGCCGTCACCACGAGGCCGGCGAGAAGCTAGAGTCCCTGGGCGGCATCGCCGCTCTCCTGCGATTCCCAATCGAGTGATCATGCGCGGCCACTCGATTCTCCGCGGGCGATTGCCGCAGCGATGAGATGGGCGACGCGGACCGGCTCCGGCAGCGCTCCTCGGACCGTCGTCAGGGCGAGGGCCTCCCGGACCTCAGCCCTCGTCGCCCCCACGTACGTCACGTGGAGGGGCGCGTGCTTCGTGGGGATTGGTTCGACTCCGTGCCTCTGGATGACGCGAAGCCGTTCCTCCCAGTCCACGAAGCGGCGCTTCAAGGCGGTTTCGATCGCGGCCAGGTTCGGCGCCCGTCGCGTGATCGTGACGACCGGCACGTTGGCGGCCGTGTGTAGCGCGTCCACGTCGATGACGTTGAACCCGCCGACGGCGGTCCCATCGATGAAGATCATGGCGAGGCCTTCGCGGTACCTCGATGCGCGGACCATCTCCGCGATTCGCTCCGTCGCGTCGTGACCGTCGACCTCCACGAGGGTCGTTAGGACGCCTTCGATATACGAGGGGGCCTGGGTGACGACGCCAACGACCGGCACGAACTCGTCGGAGAATCGGAAGGGCGCGTCGTCGATCCCGAGGAAACGGGATTTCGGCTTCATCCTAAACCAGCTTGAGGTGGCCTGTGACCCGGTCTACGAGCTCGTTCGGGCCGGGCCCGATGCCCAAGCACGTGACGGTCCCGGGAGGGAGTTCCGTCAAGCCGGCGTCTTCCACGAGGGCGGTCGGAAGGCCCACTGCGCGAGCCCGTGCCTGGAGTCTATGCAGCTCCTGGATTCCCGAGGCTCGGACGACGACCTTCTTCTGGCCCTCCGCGTACCATGCGGAGAACCAACGACGATGGCGGGCCTTCGCGTCGAGGGCGGCCATGACCGACGCGTGCGCGACCTGAACCGCCAGCTTGCCCCGGGAAAGCTCGAGGTCCGAACGCACCGCGACGACCAGCTTGTACTCCATGGTCAGTACAGCTCCGCCGCCCGCTCCTCCTCGAGTTTCCGCAGCTCCGCTTCGACGCTCTTCAGCTCCGCGCGAGCCTGATTCCGCTTCTCCTCGTAGTGCCCGCGGGCGTCCGCGGAGTGCAGCTGCATCCGTCGCTCCGCGTCCTTGATCGCTCGGCGGAGTCGCTCCCGTTTCGTCGCGAGCTCCTGGAGCTTCAGGCGGATTCGATGGTCCCGCTCCTCTTCCGAGAGGAGATCCGAGGGTCCCGGCGCGGGCGCGCGGGCGAGGGACGGGTGGACCCGGGTCATCCAAGGGTAGGCACCGCGCCACCAGCCGATCCCGAAGAAGAGGACGCTCAGGCCGATGAGGCCCGCGGCGATGTTCGTCCCCACCACGTAGCCCTTGCCTTCGGGACTCACCCCGAAGGAGTTCAGGAGGAAGGACCAGAGGACCGTCACGGCGATCGAGAGGACGATCCCGAGCGTGATCCGGTACAGGGTGTCGTACTCGCGGTCGAGTTCGCCTCTCCGTGGATACAATGCGTTCACGAGGACGTATCCCGGGATGAAGAACGTCAGCGCCAGGGCCCCAAGGACCTGGAGGGTCGCCAAGATGCCGCCGACGATCTCCTCGAGCATCGGTGCGCCAGCCGTCCGATTCTATTTGAACGTTGCGCGGTGGCTCCGGGACGAAGGAAAAGTCCATAACGCGCAAGGGTCCATACCGCGCGTCGGGAGGTGGCTCCTTGGAGCGGACTCGAATCAAGTCGTACGTGCGCGGTCTGGACGAGGCCCTGGGCGGCGGGATCCCCGAGGGCTACGTCGTGCTCCTCTCGGGGGCACCGGGCACCATGAAATCGTCGCTGGCGTTCTCGATCCTGTACCAGAATGCGCTCCACGAGGACCGGAAGGGCGCCTACTTCACCTTGGAGCAGAACAAGGATCTCCTCCTGGAGCACATGGCTTCCATGGGGATGGGCGACCCGAAAGTCCTCGACCGATTGAACCTTCTTGACATGGGGAACATCCGGAAGAATCTCAATTTCCTTCAAGGTCGGGGCACGTGGCTCGAGCTCTTCAAGATGCATTGCAGTAACGTGATGAAGGCGGATCGAATCTCGGCGCTCGCGATCGACTCGCTCGACGTCCTCGAGACGATGGCGAAGATGCAGGATCGTCGCTCCGAGCTTTTCTTCCTCTTCGAGTGGCTTCGGGATCTCGGGCCTCTCACGTTTCTCATCTCGGAGAAGCCCGTGGATGTGGGTCCGACGGCGCAGGCTCCCGAGGAGGCCTACCTTGCGGACGGCGTCCTTCAGGTCGCGATGCACACGACCCCGGACCTGTACGTCCAGCGGCGGCTCCGCGTGATCAAGATGCGTGCGACGAAGCACGCGACGGGCTACTACGCGCTCTCGTGGGAGGACGGCGGCTTCGAAGCGACGAGAGCCGTTTCAGGTCCGCCGTGAGAGCGCTCGTCCCCTCGGTCATTGCGGAAAATGGGAACCTGTCCAGAAATCCTTTATACGGGCGTGAGCCCATGGGCCGGCCTGCCGCACATAGCCAGGCCGGAGGCCACCGACACGGCCCACGCCCATGGTCCAAGCTAACCCATCGACCGCCCAGGAACCGCCGCCTCGGCGGATCACCGCCGTCCTCGTCATCGACGGGAACGAGGAGCACCTTGCTCTGAGCGTGACGGCCCTCGGCCGGCGCGGGTTCAAGGTCTCCGTCGCGGACACGGGGCGAGAGGGCATGCGGCTCGCCCTCTCCCAGCCGTTCCATGCGATCGTGCTTGGTCACAAACTTCGCGACGGGCCGGGCTTCGACACGTTGAAGATCCTCGCGGAGCGACTCCCGGAGATCCCGCGGGTCTTCGTGGTCCCTGAGGGACAGGAGGACTTGGCGGTCCGTTCCTTAAACGCCGGTGCGTCCGGATACCTCGTGAAGACCGCGCGCTACTATGAGCTACTTCCCGCGGAGGTCGAAGAACAACTCGGGAAGATGAAGGCCCGCGCGCGGATCATGGATCAGCAGCGGGCCCTCGAGGACGCGCAGGCCCGGTACCGCGAGTTCGTCGAATCCTCGCGGGCTCCGATTTTTGTCATCGATCCCTCGGGCCATTTCATTGCGTTCAACGACGCGATGAGCGCCACGACCGGTTTCACCCGTGAAGAGCTCCTGCGGCTCAATCTGTTCGACATCCTGTCGCCGGAGAGTCAGGAAGGTCCCGCCCGCCGCTTGACAGACCTCCTCCACGGCGGCCCAACGGGTACCCTCGAGTTCGTGCTGGGGCGGAAAGACGGCCGCGAGGTCATCGTCGAAGTCACGCCTCACCTCGTGCGCCGCGAGGGAGAAGTCGTGGGAATCGAGGCCCTCGCCCGCGACGTCACCGACCGCCGGCGGGCGGAGAAGGAGCTCAAGGACCTCTACGGGTGGCTCCGGGCGATCTACGAGGCGACGAACGACGCGTTCTTCCTTGCGGACCGAGACCTCCGCATCGTCCAGTGGAACGGCCGGGCACTCGAACTGTTCCGGATGGACGCCGCAACGATGGCGAAGCAAACCGCGGACAGTCTCCTCCGGTCCCTCTCGGAGCGGGCGAAGAATTCCGCCCAGGTCCTGGACGCTCTGGAATCGTACCGCGAGGATCCCATGGCCGTCGTCGAAGGTGCCGTCGACATTGTGACTCCGGAGCCGCGAGTGTTTTGGCGGCTCACGGCCCCGGTCCACAGCCTGGAAGGCACACTGCTCGGACGGCTCTGGACCTTCCGGGACATCACGGAGCGCCGTCGTGCGGAAGAACGGATCCAATACCAGGCAAATCTGGTCGAGAACGTCTCCGATGCGATCGTTTCTGCGGACAAGGAATTCCGGATTACTTCTTGGAACAAAGCCGCTGAGGCCATTTACGGATGGACTGCCGAGGAGGCGCTCGGCAAGGCCGCGTTCGATTTCCTGGGGACGGAATTCCTTCATGGTTCCCGGGAGGAGGCCTACCGGGAGCTGACGGAGAGGGGAACGTGGAAGGGAGAGCTCGTCGAACGTAGGAAGGACTGCACGCCCGTCCACGTGCTTGCATCCATCACCCAGCTGCTGGATCCGGACGGAGGTCGGGTCGGCATCGTGTTCGTGAATCGCGACATCACGGAGCAGAAGGAGGCAGAAGAGGCCGTTCGCCGCAGAGATGCGATCCTCGCGTCGGTTGGATTCGCCGCGGATCAGTTCTTGCGGACCGCGGATTGGCGGTCCTGCATCCAGGATGTGATTCGCCGGCTCGGGGAGGCCGCCCAGGTCAGTCGGGTATGGGTCGTCGAGGCCCGCAGGCGGTCGGACGGGGTGCCCCTCGCGACGATGACGTACGAATGGCTCGCGGACGGAGTCACGTCCCAGATGGGCAATCCCCACCTTCGGGACTCCTCGATGCGCGAGGGATTCGGGCGGTGGGAGGAACTCTTCTCCCGGGGAGAGCCGGTGTTCGGACGTGTCGCGGAGTTCCCACCGGCCGAACGGGAGGAGCTGGGCGGGCAGGACATTCGGTCGATTCTGGTATTTCCCATCATCGTCGGCGACAAATGGTGGGGTCACATCGGATTCGATGAGTGCAAGAATGAGCGGGCGTGGCCTGCATCCGAGATCGAGGCGCTCAAGGCCGCCGCGGGCGTGCTCGGAACGGCGATCGAGAGGCAGGAAGCTCTCGCTGCCTTGCGGGCGCGGGAACGGCAGCAGGCGGCCGTCGCCGAACTTGGGCAGCTGGCACTCGCCGGCAGGGAGCCAGACCAGGTGATTCAGCGAGCGGCCGCCCTCGTCGCCACGGCGCTCGACGTGGAGTTCGCAGGAGTCCTGGAGCTGCAGCCGGATGCTGAGTCCTTCCTGGTCCGGGCGTGGGTCGGTTGCCCGCCGGAGGCGATTGGAAAAGCCGTCATCCCGGCGGGGAAGCAGTCCCAGGCGGGGTTCACGCTTTCGTTGCGCAGCCCCGTCATCGTGAACGACTACTCCACCGAGGATCGTTTCAGCGCTCCGTCGTTCGTTCAGGAACAGGGCATCATGAGCGGGCTGAGCGTCACGATCCAAGGGCGGGACCGCCCGTTCGGCGTGCTCGGGGCTCACACGAAACGCAATCGGAAGTTCACCGAGGACGACGTCCATTTCCTCCAGGCTGCGGCGAACGCCCTCGCAGCGGCGATTGAACGAGATCGGGCCGAGCGGGAATTGCGGCTCAGCGTCGAGCGGTTCATGCTCGTGGGTCGAGCGACGAACGATATTGTCTGGGACTGGGACGTCGCGCGCGACCACGTGTGGCGGAGCGAGGCGCTCCAGACCGTGCTCGGATATTCGCCGGAGGAGGCGGTGCCCAAGGACATCTGGTGGGCGGAGCGGCTTCATCCGGAGGACCGCGAGCGGGTTGATCGAGGACTCTTCGACGTCCTCTCCGGCGAAGGCTCGTTCTGGTCCGATGAATACCGCATCCGCCGAAGGGACGGCTCCTACGCGATCGTGTTCGAACGCGGATTCGTGATGCGCGACGAGAGCGGCAAGGCAATCCGGATGATCGGTTCGGTAATGGACATCACGAAGCGCCGTCGGGCCGAACTCGTCCAGGACGCGATCTACCGGATTTCGGCCGCAGCCGGATCTGCGAAGGATCTGGACGACCTCTATCGTTCGATCCACAAGATTGTGGGGCAGCTCATGCCCGCCGCGAACTTCTACATCGCGCTCTTCGATCCTGAAGCGGAGACTCTCAGTTTTCCGTTCTTCGTCGACCAATTCGAGGCCCCTCCTCCGCCGCAACGCCTCGGGCGAGGACTGACGGAATACGTCTTGCGGACCGGGGCCGCCCTCTTGGCCTCTCCCGAGGTCTTCGAGGAGCTCGTCCAGAAGGGCGAGGTCGAACTCGTTGGTCCGCCTTCGATCGACTGGGTCGGCGTCCCCCTCATCGCGAACGGGAGGACGATTGGAGTCCTCGTGACGCAAAGCTACACGGCCGGGGTCCGCTACACGACGGAGCACAAGGAAATCCTCGAGTTCGTCTCGACGCAAATTGCGATGGCAATCGAGCGCAAGCGCGCGGAGGAGGCCTTGCGGGAGAGCGAAGAAAGGTTCCGCCGCATCGCAGAGAACGCCGAGGACCTGATCTATCGGTATCGTCTCCGGCCGACGCCCGGATTCGAGTTCGTCAGCTCCGTTGCCGCGCGCATGACCGGGTACACGCCGGACGAGCACTATGCGGATCCAGAGCTGGCTCTCAAGATCACGCATCCTGAGGACCGTCCCCTCTTGGAGTCCGTCTTGCGGGATCCGAGTCTTGCGCGAAAGCCCCTCCAGATTCGCTGGATCCGCAAGGACGGGGCGGTCCTCTGGACGGAGCAGAGGAATGTCCCGATCTTCGATGAGTCGGGTCAGCTCGTTGCGATCGAGGGCATCGCCCGCGACATCACGGAGCAGAAGCGGGCGGAAGAGGCGTTGATGGAATCGGAGGAGCGCTATCGCCTTCTCTTCGAGAGCAACCCGCAGCCGATGTGGGTGTACGACCTCAGTACCTTGCGCTTCCTCGCGGTCAATGAGGCTGCGATCCAGCACTACGGGTACACCCGAGAGGAATTCCTCTCCATGACCATCAAAGACATCCGGCCTCCGGAGGACGTGCCCCGCCTCCTCGAGAACGTGGCGAACGTGCGCGACGGGCTCGACCGAGCGGGGGAGTGGCGGCACCTCAAGAAGGACGGCACGCAGATCGACGTGGAGATCACGTCCCACACGGTCGAGTTCGCGGGCCGGAAGGCCGAGCTCGTCTTGGCGAACGACATCACGGAGCGGAAGCGGGCGCGGGAGGAACTCCGCCGCTCGGAGAGGAAGTTCCGGACTCTGTTCGAGGCCGCCGCGGAGGCGATCCTCCTCGTCGACGTCCGAGCCAACATCACGGACATCAACCCCGCGGGGGAGGCGGTCGTCGGCGGGAGGCGGGACGCGGTCATCGGCCGGAACCTGCAGGACTTCCTCTTGAAGGAAGACCTGGAGCGGGGTCAGCAGTACTTGCGAAGCGTCCTGCGCGAGGAACCGACGGAGGAACCCTTCGAGATCCCGATCCGGACGATTGATGGGCGGAACCGGTTCGTGGAAGTCCGATCCCGCGCGGTACTCGGTGAGGGCCACGAGCCGTACGTCGAGATGGCGATCCGGGACGTGACCGACGAGAAAGAGATGCAGCGCCGTCTCCTCCAGAGCGAGCGACTTGCCTCCGTTGGCAAGTTGTCCACGTACGTGGCCCACGAGATCAACACGCCCCTGACGAACATCTCGCTCTTGACGGCGAGCCTCGCGAGACGAATCGAGAACCGCGAGCTGCTCGAGAAGCTCGAGAAGATCAACGTCCAGCGGCGGATGGCCACGAACATCATCACGGACTTGCTGAAGTTCACGAAGCATCGAGACATCAGCGCGAGTCGCATCGATTTGCGAGGGATCGTCCAGGAGGCTCTGGAACAGGTCGAGACCTATCGCCGCCCCGACGTCAAGCTCGTCCTCGAGCTGGGGAAGGATCCTGTCGAGATGAGCGTCGATCCCGTCCAGATGCAGGAGGTCTTCGTGAATCTCGCCAAGAACGCGTACGAAGCCACGTCGAAGGGGTCCGTCCACATTCGATTCGAGACCCGTGGGAATCACATCGCGGTCGTGGTGTCGGACACGGGAAGCGGCATGACTCCGGAGGCGCGGAGCCATCTCTTTGAACCGTTCTTCACGACCAAGAAGTTCGGGGAGGGCACGGGTCTCGGCCTGCCACTGTGCCAAAGCATCGTCCATGCCCACGGGGGACAGATTGAGGTCGAGACGTCCCCGGGCAAAGGTTCCACCTTCACCGTGCTCCTGCCGCGGGAGGGGGTCCATTGAGACTCCTCATCGCGGACGATGACCCGACCATCCGAACGGAGCTCTCGGATCTGTTGCGGGAGGAGGGCCACGAGGTATCGACGGCCGCGGACGGTGCGGAGGCGATCCGGAAGCTTGAGTCCGGCGGGTTCGACGCGGCCCTCCTGGACCTGAAGATGCCGCGGTCGAACGGCCTGGAGGTCCTCCGTCGGATTCGCGTGGTGCATCCCGAGACGGCCGTGATCATGATCACCGGCCAGGGGACGGTCGACGCCGCGGTCGAGGCGATGAAGCTCGGGGCGACGGATTTTGTCGAGAAACCCTTCGAGATTGAGTCGATTCAGCGGACCCTGGAGAGCCTCGCGGAGGAACGGCAGGCGCGCCGTCTGCTTTCGCTTCCGTCGCCCGACGAGGACTCGGTAGCCGCCCTGTTCGAGGAGGCGGCGCGACGAGGAGCACTCCTGGTGGTGGGTGGCGCGCAGGACTCCGTCCCCTGGAAAACGGCCCGCGTCCTTCGGATTGCGGAGGAGCCGAGGCCGTCGGATGTCTACTCCCCGAACCAGCTGTATCAGCTCAACGCGACCATCGAAGCCCATATCGTCCGCGCGGATGCCCCTGTGGTCTATCTCGGGGAGCTCGGCGCAGTCGAGAGAACGCACGGGCGCTCGGATCTCAAGGCATGGATTCGCCAACTGGCAGCCCGATGCGAGGCTCGGGGCGGCACCCTCGTGGTCGCCCCCCACGATCCTGCGCTTGCGTCGGAACTCCAATCGGAGGCGGGCGATCCCCAGGTGGACGCGGGCCTGCAGGGGATGCTCGAGTCCCTCGCGAACCCGATCCGTCGCGCCATCGTCTCGTTCGTGTACTCCTCGGGTCCTGTCGCGTATTCCGCGATCCTTCGAAAGAACTTCGTCGACTCCTCCTCGAAGCTGTCCTTCCACCTCCAGAAACTCAAGACGGACACGCTCTTGATGAAGCTGAGCGACGGCGCGTACGCCCTCACGGAGGATGGGAGGCGGGCGTGGCGGGTCGTGCAGGTCCTCAGCGAGCAGCGTCGCCGGCCGTCCTTCGTGGTCGTCCGCAGGTAGGACCGGCGGCCTTGTCAACCGGACTCGACCAGCCCGGCCCGGTCAAGAATCCTCAACCGAGCCGTATAAAGACCTCATCGTCGCATTGTATTCCATGCAACGGGCGATGACGCGGACGGCAGACGCCCCAGAGAGGTCTCGAATCCTCGTCGTGGACGACGACGAGGGCGTGCGGGAGAACTTGGCCGAGCTGCTGCAGCTCGCTGGCTACGAGGTTTCCGCGGCCGCCAGCGCGGACGAGGCGTACGCGAAACTCTCTTCCGGCGACGTGGATCTCCTCCTGACCGATTTCCGGATGCCCGGTCCGACCGGGTTGGAGCTGATCTCCGCCGCGCGGGCTCGCTCGCCCGGACTTCGAGCGGTCCTCATGACCGCGTACGGGGACGGCTTCACGGAGATTGAGAGCGTCCGCAGAGGGGCCATCGGATACCTGACGAAGCCGTTCGAAGCCGACGAGATCATCGGGCTCATCGAGCGCATCTTGGGCTTGAAGGGGGAGTGACCGCGATGGAACCGCTCCGGTTGAGCCAGACCGTGATGGACGAGTACTCCGCGAGGATCCTGCTCGGCACCTCCGAGCGGCCCGCGTCCGCCCTCGAGCTGAGCCACCGCTTCGGGATCCCAATCGCTGCGTGCTACCGGCGGATCCGCCAGCTCCAGGACCTGGGGCTCGTCTTCTGCGAGAGGGAACTGCCGTCGCGGAACGGGAAGGGATTGCAGCTGTTCCGATCCCGCTTGAAATCCATCCGCGTCGCCCTCGAGGAAGGCAAATTGCTCACCCGCATCGTCCTCGACGCGTCCGGAGAGCCTCAGGCCTCCGAGCAAGTCTTGAACTTGACCGAGACGCGTCCTCCGGCGTAATCCTTGTACGGCCTCCCGCCATTCGGCGGGGCATGGCGGACGCGACGACGACCCTGGGCGAGCTCCGTTCCCGCGCGGATCGGTTTGTGCGGGAGCGGGAATGGGCGCGGTATCATAACCCCAAGGATCTATCCATCGCGTTGAGCATCGAGGCCTCCGAACTCCTGGAGCGCTTCCTGTGGCAGGAGACGCCGAGGCCGGAACAGCTGCGTCCGGAGGAACGCCTCGCCATCGCAGAGGAACTCGCCGACGTCATCATCTACGGGCTTCACCTGAGCAATGCGCTCGACCTGGACCTCTCCGATGCGGTCCTCGCCAAGCTCGACAAGGACGCGGCGAAGTATCCCGTGGAGCGATTCAGGGGCCGCGCGCGCTAGCGCGCTCGAGCCGGTCCGCCGTCACGAACTCCTCGCGCAGGCACAGGGATCGCAGGCCCGCGTAGGCCAGATCCGCGAGGGACTCCAGGTTCACGACGTCTTCCAGGTTGTAGGCGAGGAGGAGGTCCAGCGCGTCGTCGTCGCCCGCCTCGAAGTCGTGCCACAGGCGGACCGCGTCGAAGCCGCTGAGGCCCGCGGTCTCCTCCGAACGCTCGATCCCGACCCGTCGTTCGATCGCCTTCATGCCTCCCCGAAACCCAAGGCGGCGCAGGGAGTGCATGAGGTCCACGTGCAGCTGGTCGAGCCGCAACGAAGGGAACGCACGGCGGAGGAACGGCACGTCGAACCGAGACCCGTTGAACGTCACGAGGACCTTCGCCTCCTCGAGGGCCCGCGGCAGCTCCTCCATGTTGACCCCTTTCACGAAGGACCGCTCCCGACGACCGTCGTACAGACCCACGACGGTCACCGCGTCGCGGCCTATGGAGAGCCCCGTCGTCTCGATGTCCAGGTACGCGACGGAGTCCCGGAAATCTGGGAGCGCCCGCCAGTGCTCGCGGGCCGGGAGGTTCGCCGCGAAGTACCGGTATCGCCCGCGACGGAGCGCTTCCTCGGAGCGATCGAGCTCCTCCTCGATCCGTCGGCCAACGGAACTCGGGAGGCGAACGACCTCCTTCCGGGCGGGGAAATCCTCCCAGGAGCGTACGCCCGCGCGCCAGAGCCGGTCCTCCGTTCGGTAGCCCACCCCGGGGATATGCAGGAACGTCTGTCGGAGCACGGCGGGGAGGAATCCAGCCCCGGGGTGCTCATAGCTTTTGCGGGGAGGTCCCCGGATGCATCTCCGCAAAGGCCTTATCGGGAGGGCCCCCATCGCTGCACGTGTTCGAGGTCCTCGAGCGGGACGGCCTCGCGCGGATCGGGGTCCTGGAGACGCCCCACGCTAGCATTACGACCCCCGCGCTCCTGCCCGTCGTGAACCCGGGCCGGCCGATCGTATCGCCGCGGGACCTCTCGGACCGCTTCGGCGCACAAGCCATCATCACGAACGCGTACATCCTCGGGAGGGGCGAGCACCGCGAGACCGTCCTCCAGGAGGGGGTCCATCGCCTCTTGGACTTCCCCGGGTGCATCATGACCGACTCCGGCGCGTTCCAGTCTCACGTGTACGGCGAGGTGGGCGTGACGAACGCCGAGATGATCGAGTTCCAGAGGGCGATCGGATCGGACCTCGGGACCATGCTCGATCCGTTCTCGGAGCCGGAGCACGGCCGGGAGCGCGCCCTCGCCGACGTCGAGGAGACGATCCGCCGGGCGCGGGAGGCCGTGGCCCGCCGGGGGACGATGGGCCTGGTCGGCGCGGTCCAGGGAGGTCTGCACGAGGACCTCCGCGAGCGCTGCGCGCGGGAAGTTTCCGCCCTCGACATCGAGGTCGCCGCCATCGGCGGCGTCGTGCCCCTCCTGGAGGCCTATCGATTCCGCGACCTCGTGCGGGTCATCGCCTCCTCGAAGCGGGGCCTAGACCCCTCGAAGCCCGTGCACCTCTTCGGCGTCGGCCACCCGATCGCCTTCCCGCTCTCGGCCCTGTTGGGCTGCGACCTGTTCGATTCCGCATCGTACGCGAAATACGCGCGCGACGGACGGATGCTCTTCGCGGACGGCACCCGCCGTGCGGCCGAGCTTCGGGACAGCGGATGCCTCTGCCCCGTGTGCTCGTCCCACGGCATGCCGGAAATTGCCCGAGAGGAGCAACTCCTCGCGGAGCACAACCTCCACGTGTGCTTCGCCGCGGTCCGAGAGGTGCGGCGCGCGATCCAAGAGGAACGTCTCTGGGAACTCGTCGAACGCAGCGCGAGGAACCATCCCTCGCTCCTCGATGCCCTGCGGGAACTCCGCCGCTTCCAGGACGTCCTCGAGGAGGGTGAACCGATCTCCCGCCGCGGCGCCCTGTACTATGTTGGCCCGGAGACGGCCCACCGGCCGATCTTGGCCCGGTACCGGAAGAGGCTCCGGGAGCGGTACGTGCCGCCTCCCGCGAAGGCCCTCCTGGTCCTGCCGGAAGGCGACCGTCCTTACTCGTCCCGGAACGCGAGGATCGTCGAGGGCGTCCTCTCCGAAGCGGACGTCCACATCGTGGTCCGATCCACATGGGGGCCCGTCCCGCTGGAGCTGGACCACGTATGGCCGTTGTCCCAGTCCATCGTCCCCGATCGGCTCGACGTGGAGGCCCTCGAGGCCGCGGAGGTTTTCTTCCGCGAATGGGCCGCGGGGGCCGGCTTCCCGTTCGGGGTCCTTTGGGAAGGCGAGACGACCCTCGCGGACCTCCGGAGCCGTGCCGCGGGAACACGCCGCGTGGATTGGCACCTTCTTCGCGCCCGCGCCACGGCGGATCTCCAGTTCGGCCGAGGGGCCGCCGATGCCATCCTCCGGGGCCAGGTGTCCTTCGTGGTCTCGAAGAACACGGGACGGATCCGCAACGTTCTCGTCGACGGCGAGCACGTCCTCTCTCTGCGCGCGGAGGACGGATTCTTCACCCTGAAACCGGCGGGCGCTGTCCGGCTCCACGCATCTTTTGAGTTCCCTCGTCTTCGGGTCGTCGTCGATCCGGACGCGGTCCCCTTCCACCGGGAAGGCAAGAACGTTTTCGCGAAGTTCGTGCGCGGTGCAGACCCCGAGCTCCGGCCGGGGGACGAGGTCCTCGTCGTCGGTCCGGACGACGAACTCTGCGCCGTCGCCCAGGCGGTCATGAACCCGCGCGAGATGCGTTGCTTCAAGCGCGGCGTCGCCGCCCGCGTCCGGGAGGGCGTGCCGCCTCCGTCGCCCGCTCCGCCACGCTGACGCACGCCAGGTAATCGTCCAGGGTGTGCAGGAGGCCCAGCGGGCTCGCCGACGAGGCCACCGCCGTGATCGTCCGCCCGGCGCGACGGGTGCGAATGTAGCCCTCGTCCTCCAAGGACACGGACGCCTCCACCGCCCTCGCCGCCTCCGCGTCACGAAACGTGAGCGTAATCCGAGCGTGGGATTTCATGGGATAGCCCCGGGCAGATTCGAACTGCCGTCGCGGGTTCCAAAGACCCGAATGCTTGACCGCTACACCACGGGGCTGCAGGGTGAGGATTTCCGGGGATGTATAAAGTCCATGGGTTGGCCCATGGGGGTTGGCCGGCGGGACCTAGGGCGCCGAGGTCGAGCGTCCTCGCGCGGCCGGACACCGCTTGCTAGCGAACGAAGGCGCGATTCCTGCTCAGGGACATCGTGAGCGGCGAGGGGATATGGTGAATGTCCGTGCAACCACGCGGGGGCCGTCTTTCAATCCTACCAGGGGCTGATTGCGATCCGGCGGTCTCCGACGCCGGGAGGGTCCTCCTGGGGTCCGAGGCAGGTTCTCCGCCCGAAACCGGCTGATCCGTCTCAAAGAACCGTCGGCATGGGCGTGGCCGTCTCGACCCTCGGACTGGGCCCGTCCCGAAGCACCCGACCCAGGAGGTCCGTCGCCGTGGCGCCCTCAATGCGCACACGGGCGAACACCCCCAGGTCCAGCGGCTCGCGCAGCACGACCTGGCGGTACTCCGGCGTCCGCGCGAGGGTCGTCCCCGGCTTGCCCGGCTCAGTGACGAGGACGTCGACCTCGCGACCCACGAAAGCCTCGTGGATCTCGTGGGCGAGGCGGAACCGCAGGCGCGTGAGGCGCCGGGAGCGCTCCTTCACCCGCCATCCGACGATGGGTCCGGGGAAGGAGGCCGCCGGCGTGCCGGGCCGGGGAGAGAAGCGCGTCACGTTCACGATCTCGGGCCGCGTCCTCTCCACGAGGTCCATCGTCGCCTGGAACTGCTCCTCCGTCTCCCCGGGGAAGCCGACGATGACGTCCGTGGACAGGGTGATCTCCGGGTACGCGCGGCGGAAGGCGGCCACGATCGCCTCGAAGTCCGCCACGGTGTACTCGCGGCGCATCGCCTCGAGGATTCCATCGTCCCCGCTCTGCACGGGCAGGTGCAGGAACTTGAAGACCTTCTCCGTCGCGTAGGCGTCGACCAGGTCGTCGACGATGGGTCGGACGGTCAGGGGATCCGCCATGCCCACGCGGACGCGGAAGTCCCCGGGGATTCCGTCGATCGCCCGCAGGAGGTCCGCGAGGTTCACCCCCAGGTCCAGGCCGTAGGCCGCCGTGTCCTGGCCCGTGAGCTTGATCTCCCGCACCCCACGCTCCACGTGCCGACGAACCTGGGCCGCCACGTCCTCCATGGCGTACGACGTCACGCGGCCTCGCGCGACGCGGGTGATGCAGTACGTGCAGCGGCCCGCGCACCCTTGGGCGATCGGCACGATCGCGTCGTGCCATCCGAGGGACGCCCCCTCGATCTCCGCCGCGCGGTCCCCGCAGGCCGTCCCGCCATCGAGGAGGTCCACGATCTGCGGCCACTTTCGCGGCGGCAGGAGCTTCGCCCGCGGAACGGCGGCCCGGACGCGGTCCCTTTGGGCCGCGGCCATGCAGCCCGCGACGACGAGGGGTTTCTCGTGGGCCGCGAGCTCCCGCATCCGCCGCAGCATGCGCCGCTCCGTTGCATCGATGACCGTGCACGTCACCAGGACATGCGCATCCGCCCGGGCCTCCGATCCGACGAGGTCATGGCCACGGCTCGCCAGGGCCTCCTGCATGAGCCGAGCCTCGCCGTAGTTCTGGGTGCAGCCGTAGGCTTCGACGTACACGCGCACGGCGTCGCGGAGTGTCGTGTGGGTATTTTCCATTTTGCAGAGAAGACGCGCGGATCAGGGGGAGGGCTCGTCGCCAACCCTACCTTTTCGCTCCCTCCCTCCACAACCGTTATGCTCGCCGAGTCCCTTGCCGGCCGGCGATGCAGCCGCCCCCTCCCATGCCCGAGCCGCCGCCTCCGAAGCCTCCGGAGCATGAGCTCCGTGACCGGGCGAAGGCCGCGAAGCTTCGTCACCGGGCGGCTAAGGCTCGCGTGAAGGCGCACAAGCTCGAGGGTCGCGCGAAGCATCTCATGGCGAAGGCGACCGAGCTGGAGAGGATGGCGGACGACCTGGATGGCATCGTGCGCCCGGCGGCTCAAACGCCCATCGAGGAGCTGTGAGGCCTCTCCCGCACGGGCACGTTCAGGTTCGGCCGGAGGGCGGAACTCCGTTCCGCGATCTCATTCACGTATTGGACCTCGAGGAGCCACGACAGCAACGGACTGTCGGTTTTCGTGAGTTTGCACATCGCCCATCCTGGCCCCGCATTGCGCGCAGGCAGGCTTAATGCTTTGTCAGGTCGGACCGCGGAAGGTTCTTGAGCGCTCGCCGCGTCCGCGACCCGGGATTCGGATGAAGGGATCGCGGCGTGGCATCACGTTCGGTGAGATCGACGCGTACATCGATCGGCTCGCAAACGCCGGAGACGAGGCGCTCCGCGCGGTCGAACGCGAAGGGGTCGAGGAAGGCTGGCCGATCGTCGGCGCCGCGGAGGGGAGCCTGCTCCATCTTCTCGCGCGGGCGATTTCCGCCCGACACATCCTCGAGCTGGGCACGGCCATTGGCTACTCCGGCACCTGGCTCGCGCGGGCCCTGCCGGAAGACGGGCAGCTCATCACGGTCGAAGGCGACGCGGAAACCGCAAAGCGAGCCCGCGCAAACTTCGAGCGGACCGGAGTGGCACAGCGTGCGACGATCCTCGTCGGGCTGGCCGAGGACGTGATCGAGGACCTCGAGGGCCCTTTTGATCTCGTGTTCAACGACATCAATAAGGAAGGATACCCCGTCGTCCTCGAGGCGTGCGTCCGGAGGCTCCGCGTCGGCGGCCTCCTCGTGACGGACAACGTCCTCTGGCACGGCGACGTGGCACGCGCGGGTCGCTCCAGGGAAACCCAGGCGATTCGCACGTACAACGAGCGGCTCGCGAAAGACCCGCGTCTGCTCACCGCGATCCTGCCCCTGCGCGACGGAGTCTCCATCGCCCTGAAGATTCGGGACTGAGGTCGCCCGTTGGCGAGGGTTAATACGAGCGGGGTCCATGGGTCCGTCGATGGCCCGACGCTCCGGCCGGGATCATGTCTACGTCGAGTCGGACGGACAGGTCTACCTCGTCCGAGATCGCGGGGTCCTGCGCTTCCCCCTCAGAGGCGAGAGGCTCCCCTTCGATACCGAGCCGGGCGGCACGATGGTCTTCGGTCAGGATCGAGTGCACAAGATGAAGCCCCTCCTCGATCGGCACCCGGACGAATGGCTCGGGCGGGACGCGATCTTCGAGCGGGAGGACGTGGACGGGCTCGTGAAGCGCGCGATCTACACGACGATGATCCGCTGCGTCTCCGAGGCCGTGATTTCGAAAGGCCCGCGCGTCTTGATGGTGAAGGCGGTCCGCGGCTTCTCGAAAGGCCATTGGAACCTGCCCGGCGGGTTCATGGACTACGGTGAGGGGCCCGAGGTCGCCGTCGTCCGCGAGTCTCAGGAAGAACTCGGGGTGCCGATGGTCCTCGATGGCCTCCTGAATCTGTACGTCTCTGGATTCCCGGGCAAGCCGTCCTACACGCTCGGATTCCTCTACCGCGGCCACGTGACCTCGGAAGCCTTCAGGATGAAGTCGGACGAGATCGAGGCCATCGACTGGTTCACGGTCGACAAGGCCCTCACCCTCACCCGCAACCCTTTCGCGAAGTGGGGTCTCGTCGACTTCTTCCTGCGGTCCCCGGAAGCTCGCGGGGCGCTCCGCGTGAAGCGACATGGCCTCGCCCGAGGCGCGTCCCCCTCGATTCGGCCGACGGTATTCCTGGATCGGGACGGGGTGATCAACCGCGGTCGGCCGGGGTACGTCCGCACGCCCGCGCAATTCGAGTTTCTCCCACGGGCGCTCGATGGAATGCGGATCCTCCAGGACGCTGGCTGGCGCCTCGTCCTCGTCACGAACCAAGATGCGACGGGCTGGAAGCTCGTCCCGGAGAGGCAGCTCGCGAGGATTCATGAGGCCATGCTCCGGCGGCTTCGGAAGGAAGGTCTCGAGTTCGCGGAGATCTACTATTGTCCCCATCACGTCCTATCCGATTGCGCGTGTCGCAAGCCCCGCCCGGGGATGCTACTCGCTGCCGCGCGGGACCTCGGTGTGAATCCACGCACGGCATGGATGGTGGGGGATAAGTCCCTCGATGTCCAAGCGGGTCGGGCATTCGGCTGCCGGACCGCGTGGGTGGCTCCGCGGGGTTGGCGCGCGAGGTTCGAAGCTGAAGTCCGGCCGTGGCATCCCGATGTCATCGCCGGTGACCTGCGAGGGGCCGCAGAGGCCATCGCGGAGCGGGGCGTCCACGAGGATCCTCGAGGGTCCCACGATGGGGTCCTGGCCTAGGCGGGCGTCCCCGAGGATCCCAGTGAGCGGCGATGGTCTCCAGGAGGTCACCCGCGGCCCCGCAGGCGGACGACGAGCTTGAGACCGGACCAGGTCGCGTCGATCGCGCAGACTTTCACGTCGACGAGCCCGTGCCGGAGGGCCTCTGCTCGAATAACGTCCTCCGTGAGATCGGTCGGGATTCCCGAGGCCCTCTTCGGCCAGGAGACCCAGATCATTCCAGAGGGACGGATCCGACCTCGAAGATCCTGGAGATGTCGGCCTAGGGTCGCCCGCTCTCGTACGAACACGTGCGCGAAGTCGAGGTGGCTCGCGGTTCGGGCCACAAACATCACGCCGATGGGCACGTGCCCGAGCAGTCTCTGGTAGTCGCCCGGGGGCTCGATGACCGAAGCGATCATGCCGGCCTTGAGGCCCAGCCTTTCATCGAGTGGCCTGGACGACCGTTCGGCGCGCCGCCCCACGCCGCCTACCCGCCGCCGCTGCCGAGGAGGTCCTTGCTCGGGACCGTGAGATGCTTCGGGTCCAAGACCTTCTCCGCCTCGTCCGCCGAGAGGATGCCCTTCTCGATGACGATCTGCTTGACGGTCTTGCCCGTGCGCCCGACTTCCTTTGCGATCTCTGCGGCTTTCTCGTACCCAATGATCGGGTTGAGCTTCGCCGCGATGGCGGGGCTCGACTCCGCGTACCTCATGAGGACCTCCTCGTTCGCGGTGATGCCGTCCACGCACTTGTGCGCGAACACGCGGGCCGCGTTCGTGAGGAGCTCGATGTTCTGCTGGAGGCGCTGGGACATCACCGGCATCATTGTGCACAGGTCGAGGTTCGAGTGGGTGTTCGCGACCGAGATCGCGACGTCATTCCCGACGACGGTCGCGGCAACCTGCATCACCGCTTCGGGGATCACCGGGTTCACCTTGCCGGGCATGATCGACGAGCCTGGCTGGACCGCAGGGAGGTTGATCTCTCTCAGGCCGGTGTGCGGACCGCTCGACATCCACCGGAGATCGTTCGCGATCTTGAGCATCGAGACCGCCACCGTCCGAATCGCGCCGCTTGCGTCCACGAGAGAATCTTGGGCCGCCTGGGCCTCGAAGTGGTTCTCCGCGACACGGAACTTCGACGGGGTCGCCGAGCTGATTTTCTCGACGACGCGGCCCGGGAATTCCGGGTGCGCGTTGATTCCCGTCCCCACGGCCGTCCCGCCAATCGCGAGCTCCGCGAGAGCGCCGCGGGCCGCGGACACCCGACGGATGCCATGGTCGATCTGCGACACATACCCGGAGAACTCTTGGCCCAGTCGGATCGGGGTCGCATCCATCAGGTGGGTCCGCCCGGCCTTGACGACCGGATCGAACTCTTTCGCCTTCTTCGCCAGGCTGTCCTCCAGTTCTCGGAGCGCGGGCAGGAGCTCTTCGTCGATGGCCATGAGCGCTGCGACGTGGATCGCGGTCGGGATCACATCGTTGGACGATTGCCCCATGTTCACGTGGTCATTGGGATGGACGGGCCCCTTCTGCTCCAGGGAGGACCCGAGGATCTCGTTTGCGCGGTTCGCGATCACCTCGTTCGCGTTCATGTTCGTGCTCGTGCCAGAGCCGGTCTGGAAGACGTCGAGGGGGAACTGCGCATCGAGCTTTCCCTCCATGACCTCCTCTGTGGCCTTCACGATCGCCTTCCCGATCTTGGAGTCCAGCAAACCGAGTTCCATGTTCGTCTCCGCGGCTGCCTTCTTGATCAGGCCGAGGGCGTAGATGAACCGCCGGCCGAATCGGATCCCGCTAATTGGGAAGTTCTCGATTGCGCGCTGCGTCTGAGCGCCCCAGTAGGCGTCCTTGGGGACCTTCAGCTCTCCTAGGAAATCCTTCTCGATGCGATACTCCGTCATCGTGTCGCCAGGAGGCCTCAGCGGACTCCCCGGTATTAACTTTCGCCGCTGCGGAGAATATGTACTCCACGGGGCCAACGTTGAAATCCGCAGAGGGCTCCGTCGAAGGACTCGAGGTGAAGCGTTGCGAGTCGTGTCCGTGGATCAGGTTCGAGACACCGTTCGGAGACTCTACCAAGAGGCCTGCGTCGTCATCATCCCGGAGCTGAGGCGGTCGCTCGAGAAGGCCCGGGACGCGGAGCCGTCCCCGATGGGCCGGGAGATCCTCGAGATGCTGATCGACAACGCGGATCTTGCGCAGCGAGAGAACCTACCGATGTGCCAGGACACCGGGATCGCCATCGTCTTCCTCGAAATCGGAGAGGAAGTGCGGTTCGACCGTCCCGGATTGCTCGATGCGATCAACCAAGGCGTCGCGGAAGCGTGGAGGGACGGACGGCTCCGGGCATCCCTCGTGAAGGATCCGCTCCGCCGCGGGAACACGGGAGACAATACCCCTGCGATGGTCCACGTGGACTACGTCCCTGGAGATCGCCTCCGGATCCGCGTCGGCGCGAAGGGGACCGGCGCGGAGAACATGTCGAAGATGAAGATCATGAGCCCTTCCGCGGGCGTGGACGGCGTGAAGCAGTTTCTCCTCGAGACCGTGAAGGCCGCGGGCCCGAACGCGTGTCCTCCTTTGGTCCTCGGGGTCGGGCTGGGCGGGAACTTCGAGGAGGTCACCCTCCTTGCGAAGAAGGCCCTCTACCGAAGCCTGGGAGAACCCCACCCGGATCCGTACTATGCCGGCCTGGAGAAGGAATGGCTTGAGGCCGTCAACCGCCTTGGCGTCGGCCCCCAAGGCCTGGGCGGCGGGACGACCGCGTTGGCCCTGCACATCGAGGCGAAGCCCTGCCACATCGGTGCGCTGCCCGTCGCGGTGAACATCGATTGCCACGCCCATCGACACAAGGAGGCGATCCTGTGAACGATGCGATCCGGCTTCAGCCTCCGCTCAAGGACGCGGACGTTGAAGCCTTGCAGGTTGGAGACCGAGTATCTCTGTCGGGCGTGATGTACGGCGCCCGCGACGCCGCGCACAAGAGGATGGTCGAACTCCTCGACCAGGGGAAGTCCCTGCCCGTGGACCTCCGAGGTGGCGTGCTGTACTACGTCGGACCTACGCCCGCACCGCCCGGCCGTCCGATCGGATCCGCCGGGCCCACGACCTCCCTGCGCATGGACGCGTACGCCCCGCGGATGTACGAGTATGGGGTGAAGGCGACCCTCGGCAAGGGGAACCGCGGGCAAGCCGTTATCGATTCCCTCGTGAAGACGAAGTCCGTGTACCTGATCGCCGTGGGAGGCCTGGGGGCCACCCTGTCGCAGCGGATCAAGGCCGCGCGGGTCGTCGCGTATCCGGAGCTGGGGACCGAAGCCCTGTGGGAGTTCCAAGTGCAGGACTTCCCCGCGATCGTCGCGAACGACGCCCGCGGTCGGGACATCTTCAAGGAAGGCCAGGAGCGCTGGGCGAAGAAGCTTGCGGTCGCGTGAGCCGCCCAATTTCGGCCCGGGAGGTTCGCGTGGCTCCCTAAATTGAACATCCCTCGGACCTCCTCCCTTGCGGAACCTGTCACTGATAGCGATTACAAGGTATAATATAAGCGCGTTATATACTGTCGGTCCGGGACGGCCGAGCGCGCCCTCTCGAGGGGAAGCCCATGCCGAGCAGCAGTCACGCGGAGGCCATCATCGACGAGGACCGAGCGTGCCCGGAATGCGGCAGTGAGCACCTCGTCCGAGACTACGCCCGGGGAGAACTCGTGTGCGACTCCTGCGGGCTCGTCGTGAGCGAGGGCGCAATCGATGAGGGCCCGGAGTGGTCCGCGTACTCGTCCGAAGAGAACCAGCGGCTCGCGCGTACGGGCGCTCCTCGGCACGTGGTCGCCGGGGCCTCGAGCCTCACCACGGTCATCCCCCTTTCGTCCAAGGACGCCCGCGGGAACACGATCCCGCTTCGCGAGCGCGAGAAGTTCTATCGGATGCGAAAGCTCCAGCACCATTCCGGGCACTCGAGGCCCGGGGAACGGAGCCTGCCGGAGACGATCCGGTCCCTGGAACGCGTCTCCGCGCTGATGGGGCTCCCGAGGACCGTGAAGGAGGAGGCCGGCTTCATCTGCAAGAAGGCCCTCGAGAAGGGGCTCGTACGCGGTCGGTCGATCGAGGGCGTCGTCGCGGCGGCCGTGTATGCCGCGTGCCGGATCAATGAGGTCCCGCGCACCCTGGACGAGCTGCAACAGGTCACCGGCATCCGGAAGAAGGTGATCGGCAAGGCCTACGGTGCGCTCCTGCGGACGCTGACCCTGCGCGTCCCTCCCTCTCGTCCCGCGGACTACATCCGCCGCTTCTGCTCGAAGCTCGCCCTCTCCAACAACGTGCAGGCGGAGGCCCTCAAGATCCTGAAGGAACTCGAGAAAGTCGACAGCTCGATGTCCCTCTCGCCGATCGGCACGGCCGCGGCCGCAATCTATCTCGCATCCCTCGGCTGCGGCGAGCGGCGACCCCAGAAGGCGATTGCGAAGGTCGCCGGAGTGAGCGAGGTCACCTTGCGGAACCGGTTCCAATACATGGGCGACTTCATGGCGCGGCTGACCTTGCCGCGTGGCCGCGCCCCGAAGCCCGTGAGTCCCGTTCACACGGCGCGCTGAGCCCCTGGCGCGCGCCGGAACCCGATTTCGTGGCCTCGGTGTCACCATACGGGAACGGAAGGGTTGATAAGGACCGTTTTTCTGATGCTCTCCGCTTGGTTGCTCGGATCCACCGCAGCGAGGCGCGCCCGCGTTGCGTCGATGTCCGACCGACGTGACTCGCGCCTCGCCTGAGGAAAGGGCAAACATCCAAGCCGAAGCAGGAAATCTGTCCTAGGAACGTGGGATCGGATGTCGCAGAGTCGCACCAAGGTCAACGACCTTTCCTGGATGATTGGCGGCGCCCAGGGGAGCGGCGTCGACTCCTCCGCGAACGTCTTCGCGCGCGCCTGCGCGCACGGCGGCCTCAACGTGTTTGGGAAACGCGAGTACTACTCGAACATCAAGGGGGAGCACTCGTACTTCCAAGTCCGGATTTCGAGCGGAGTGGTCCGGTCCCACATCGATTCCGTCGACCTCTTGGCGACGTTCGACGCGGAGACGGTCTTCCGTCACGCGCCGGAGGTCGGCGGCGACGGCGCGATCGTCTACGATCCCTCGCTCGGGCGGACGAAGATCTCGGACGTCCCCACGATTGACCGACGCGCGTCCGGAGAGATGAGGACCTATCTAGCCGCGCGGGGTCTCGGCGAGACGCTCGACGACATGCTCGCGGCCGCGAGACAGCGCGGCGTCACCCTCATACCAATCCCGTACAACGACTTCCTGGAGGACGTCGCGAAGGAGTTCAACGTCGATCAGCTGAGCAAGATCGCGCGGATGATCAATCTCATGGCCGTCGGCGCGTCCTTCGGCCTCCTCCAGTACGACTTCGGAGCCCTCGTGAAAGCCCTCGAGGACGTCTTCCGGGCGAAGGCCGCCGTCGTGCGGATGAATGCCTCCGCGGCGCGCCGATCCTGGGATCTCGCGACGTCCCTTTGCCCCGACTTTCTGTACCGCCTCGAGCGGACACCGCGGAAGGACCCCCGGTTGTTCCTGAGTGGCAGCCAGGCGACGGCCCTCGGGAAGATCTATGGCGGGATGCGCTTCCAGACCTACTACCCGATCACTCCCGCATCGGACGAGAGCGAGTACCTCGAGGCCAACGAGGTCCTCGACGTGAATGGCCGAGCCCTCTCGGAGGCGTCGGACTCTACGTTCGCAAAGGAGAAGGGGGGTTCGGTCCTCGTCGTTCAAACGGAGGACGAGATCGCCGCGGTGACGATGGCGACGGGCGCGGCGCTCACCGGCGCGCGCGCGGCGACGGCGACCTCCGGCCCCGGGTTCAGCCTGATGATGGAGGGCATCGGATGGGCCTCGATCAACGAAGTGCCCCTCGTGATCACGCTGTACCAGAGGGCCGGGCCGAGTACGGGGATGCCGACCCGCCACGAGCAGGGCGACCTGCGCTTCGCGCTCCATGCGGGCCACGGCGAGAGCCCGCGGATCCTCCTCGCCTCGGGCGACTTCGAGGAGTGCATCCGGGACGGGTTCCTCGCCTTCAACTACGCGGAACGGTACCAGATGCCGGTCATCCACCTCGTCGACAAAGCCCTCGCGAACAGCAACGCGACGGTGGCGGTCCCGGACCTGTCCGATCTCCGGATCGACCGCGGTTCCGTCGTGGAGGACGGGAAAGGGTTCTCCGCGGAACGCCCGTACAAGCGGTTCGACTTCTCGCACGGCCCTGTGTCGCCGCGCGCGGTCATCGGGACGGAAGGGACGATCTTCTGGAACACGGGCGATGAGCACGACGAGTTCGGCCATATCACGGAGGACGTCGTCCTCCGAAACATGATGATGGAGAAGCGGGACGCGAAACTGCAGCTCGCGGCGAAGGAGATCCCGGAGGACGTGAAGCTCACCTACTTCGGGCCGAGGGGCGCAGAGACGGTCCTCGTTTCCTGGGGCTCCACGAAGGGGGCCATCCTCGATGCCCTCGACCGCCTCCATGCGGACGGCGATTCCGTCGGGTACCTCCACGTCCGACTGATCAACCCCTTCCCGAGCGATGCCGTCGCGAAGGTCCTCGCGAAGGCGAAGCAGCGGGTGGACATCGAGATGAACTTCGGGGCGCAGCTCGCGGGGATCGTGCGCGAGCGGACCGGGGTTGAGATGACGCACTATCTGCTCAAGTACAATGGCCGGCCGATGTCGAGCTCCGAACTGTACGAGGCGATCAAGCGGGTGCTCCTCGGGAAGGCGGACAAGAGGACGGTGTTGACCCATGGCGCTTGAACAGGTCCTGAAGCCCCAGGACTACGCGACGGACGTACACAACGACTGGTGCCCGGGCTGCGGGGACTTCGGGATCCTCCGCACCATCCAGATGGCCTTGTCCGAGCTCCGGCTGGAGCCGCATCGGGTCGCCTTGGTTTCGGGCATCGGTTGCTCCGCGAAGACGATTCACTACGTCAAGACGTACGGCGTGCACACCCTCCACGGACGGGCGCTTCCGTACGCGCAAGGCGTCAAGCTCGCCAATCCGCATCTCAATGTGATCTGCGTTGCAGGGGACGGGGACGGCCTAGGGATCGGAGGCGGCCACTTCGTGAACGCGGGGCGCCGGAATCTGGACATCCTGTACATCATCTACGACAACGGGGTCTACGGCCTCACGAAGGGCCAGGCTGCGCCGACCTTGAAGCTGGGCGTCCAGACGAAGTCCCTCGCCCATCCCAATATCAACGAGGCGGTGAACCCGATCTGGCTCGCCCTCGCCGCGGGCGCGACGTGGGTCGGCCGCGGATACTCGTACGACGTGAAGCATCTCAAGGATCTGATCGTCCAGGGGATCCAGCACCGGGGCTACGCCTTCCTGGACGTCCTCCAGCCCTGCCCGACGTACAACGACATCAACACGAAGGAATGGTACGGCGGAGAGGACCGGGTCGATCGGTCGAGCGGGAGGCCGATGCCCCGCGTCTACAAGATGGAGCTGCATGACTACGACCCCGTCGTGCGAGACTCGTCCGAGATCGAGAAGAAGGCGGCGCAGGCCCTGGAGAAGGCCCTAGAATTCGGCGATCGCATCCCGATCGGAGTATTCTACCAGAACGAGCTCGTCCCCACGTACGAACAGCGGATCCAGCAGAGGATTCCAACGTACCTCGAGAAGCCGCCGGCGGCCCAACGGATCGCCGGACCCCACGGCGAGCCGATCACGGACCTCACGAAGCTTCTGGGGCGGCTCACGACGGCGCCTTTGTGACCGGGGACGGCTTCGTCCCTCGGGCCTCCGCCACGAGTTCGTCCGAAGGCGGCGAGCCCGTTTCCCAGATGCGCTCCGCCATCTTGGACATCGCGCGCGCTATCGCCGCGTCGTCCGTCCAGATTGCGATGTCGTCCCCTCGATAGAAGGATTCGTCGTCCGGGATGGGATGACTCATCAGGAACTCCTTCTCGTCGACCGCGTGCATGTACACGGGCATCACGAAATCGATGTTCCGCACCTCGCCGTACCGGAGCAGGACCTTCACGTCGTCGAGATTCTCTGGCGTGAATCGGTACGCGTACTTCAAAGACACGCCATGCCGCGACTTCTCGATGATGTTTGGTCCGAAGGCTCGCAGGATCCGTCCTGGGCTCTTCAGCGTGCCGATGCCGAAGATCACGTTCGTCGCCATGTCGTACATCTTGATCAAGCGCTCTCGGACGTTCCGACGGCCGTAGATTGCCTCGAAGCGTCCACGAGTCTCCGGTTCGGAGAGGGCCATGATCGCGAATTCGCGAGAGAGGCTCTCAAGGTTCGACTCGAGCTGGGACGCACGCGAGCGCAGGTCCGCCGCCATCGACCGAAGGAAGCTCGCGAACGGCGCCGCCTTGTAGCGCAAGGGGGACTCCGGCACGATCTCCACGAGTCCCTTCTCGTGAAGCTGCCGCATCGTTGCGTAGATCCGCGTCCGTGGGACTCGAGAGAGGGACGGAACTTGGCTCGCCGTCGCGGTGCCAAGGTCCAGCAGCGTGAGGTAGACGCGGGCCTGGTACTCCGTGAGCCCGAACTCCATGAGCTTGCGAATCCGGTCCGTGTTGATCGGCACGTCCTCTCCCTGGCCCAGGTGCACGAACGCACTGGACCGAATAAACGTTGTTACTCTCTGGGGTAACAACCTCCTAGACGGAGTCCGAAAGCAGATCGCCACCTTCGTGACCGGCCTTCGGCCGCTTCGGCCGAGCGCGCTGGAGGCGATCACCGAGGTTTCTTGGATTTCGTCGGCCGTCCGCTCTTGGAGTCCCGCCCGACTGGCCGTGCGATGCTCCTCGTATCCCACGGCGCTTTCGTCGGCTTGGGCCACGCCTTGCGATGCCGAACCTTTAAGACTGCCCCCGTGTAGCAGGAACAGAGAGCGGGCGCGTAGGCAAGGGTTAAGAGTCGCATCGAGATTGGGCGGCGACCCGCCGCTCGAGCCCGCGGAGTGTGCACCCGATGATCCCGGCCGACCAAGCGAACATCTACGGCCTGAAGTCGAGGGACTTCGTGAAGTGGGTCGAGGCGAACATCGACGCGCCGCTCAAGCGCGGACCCGGCGGCGCCCTCGTGAAGCGCCTGAAGGAAGGCATCGTCGGGGAGTTCTTCAACTGGGCGAAGCGGAACTCGACGTGGCCCCTGCACTTCGGGATCATGTGCTGCGCGATCGAGATGGCGGCCACCTCGGATCCGCGGTACGACGTGGAGCGGTTCGGCGTCATCTACCGGTCCTCGCCCCGGCAGTGCGACGTCCTCCTGTTGAACGGCCCGATCTCCCTGAAGCTCCGCCCCGCCGTCCGCCGGCTCTACGAGCAGATGGCGGACCCGAAGTGGGTCATCGCGATGGGTGAGTGCACGATTTGCGGCGGACCGTACTACGACTCATACAGCGTAGTGAAGGGCTCGTACACGTTCGTCCCCACGGACATCTTCATCCCCGGCTGCCCGGTTCGGCCCGAAGCCCTCATCGACGGTTTCCTGAAGCTGAGTGCGAAGATCAAGGCCGAGAGGTCGGGCTGGGTCCGGACGAAGAAGGGACGCCTCGTCAGCGCCCGCGAGGGCCAGCTCATGACGATGCAGAAGGGAGAGTACACGTATGAAGTCCCCCAGGTCCGAAGCTGACCTCCAAGCCCCCCGGAAGGTGGGCACGATTGGCGGTACCTTGCGGCCGCTCTGGGTGACGCTGAAGCAGGCCGTCGTGACGATGCCCGTCCTGAACCGATTCGTGCCGAGCGGCCGAAAGCCCGTGACCCACCTGTACCCGTACCAAAAGGTCGAGCTGCCCACCGCATACCGAGGTCAGCACAACATCGATTGGTTCAAGTGCATCGGCTGTGAGCTGTGCGCGAAGGTCTGCCCGAACGAGTGCATCTACTTCGAGTTCTACGAGGTGGAGCCGGGCGATCCGCACCTCCACCCGAGTCGGGCGATGCTCGATGAGATGAAGAAGATCATCCGACGGCCCGCGGTGGATGTGGGCCACTGCCTCTTCTGTGGGAACTGCATGGAGTACTGCCCGACGGACGCCTGGAACTTCTCGCAGGAGTTCGAGCTCGCGGACTACGCGCGCGAAGACCTCTACTACCGTGCGGAGGAACTCCGCATGCCGGAGGAACAGTCGAACAAGGAGATTGTGTTGATCAACCGCATCGGCGAGCATCCGGTGCTCGAGGCGGACGTCTGCATCGGTTGCCGGAAGTGCGAGCGGGAGTGCCCGACGCGGTGCATCGACATGCTCGACGGCCCGAACGCGCGCAAGGGCAAGCCAATCGTCATCCCAGAATTCGACTACACCAAGTGCATCGGTTGTCAGCAGTGCGTGGACGTCTGTCCGGTGGACTGTCTCCATATGGAGGAGATCGGCTACAAGGACCTGAGCGGCTTCTACCACATCAACAAGCAGGGTGAGGTCAAGCTTCTCGAAGAGCAGGTCGCTCAGTGAAGCCGATGGGTCCCCGCCGCACGGTCCGTGCGTTGTCGTCGCCGACGACGAGACTCGCGCCCTAGGCGGCCGGGTTCTGGGACTACTCGAGTCCGAAGATTATTCGCAATGGAATGTGCAACCTTTTATCCGATTCGTCCTTAGCACGGGCTCGAAGGCCGAGTCGAGGTCGCTCGAGGTGACCCTATGGTCCAGACGACCGTCGTTGGAAACTACCCGCGGATCGGCGATACGTCTGAGGAGCAGAAGCTGCGCCGAGCGATCGCTCGCCGAGATCGAGGCGAGATTGACGAAGCCGCCGTAAGAGAGGTCGAGCGCGAGGTCGTCGTGGACGTGCTTCGGGAGCAGATCCGCGCGGGCGTGGATATCGTGAGCGATGGCCAGGTAGGCTGGTACGATAGCCAGAGCCATCTCGCGCGCCGCCTCGCCGGAATCGAGATCGGCGGCCTCGTCCGCTACTTCGACACGAACACCTACTACCGGCAGCCTGTCGTGAAGGGCCCCGTGGAGTGGCGCGAGCCGATCCTCGTCGACGATTGGCGGTACGCGCAGGGGCAGTCCTCGGTCCCGGTGAAGGCGATCCTGACGGGCCCCGTCACGCTCGCCTCCCTCGCCCTCGACCTTCACTATGGCAAGAGGCGCGCCCTCGCCCTCGACTTTGCAAGGGCGCTTTCGATGGAGGTGCGAGCCCTCGCGAACGCGGGTGCAACCCATGTGCAGGTGGACGAGCCGATCCTGACCCGCCGGCCGGAGGATCTGGCCCTGGTCCGCGAGACTCTCGATCGGATTGCGCAGGAGAGGGGTTCCGCCGAACTCATCCTGTTCACGTACTTCGGTGACGTCGCGAAGATTTACCGGGATCTCCTCGAGTTGCCCGCGGACGTCATCGGTCTCGACCTCGTCCAAGGCGAGCGGACGTGGTCCTCGATCGCGACGTGCGGTGCGGCGAAGCCTCTCGTGCTCGGAGTGGTTGATGCGCGCAATACCCTTCGGGAGGATCCGCGCAAGCTTGCCGCGCGGGTCCGCGAACTGCGGGACGCCGTGGACCTGGATCGATCCTATCTATCGCCCTCGAACGGCCTCGAGTTCCTGCCTCGGACGCGGGCGCGGGAGAAGCTCGAGATCCTTGCGACCGCCTCGAGGCTGCTGGGGGAGGCGGCGTGAGCGCGCTTCGGACGACGAGCGTCGGCTCCTTCCCGAAGCCGGACTATCTCGTGCGGGCGCGGGCGAAAGCGTCAAGGGGCGAGCTGTCCGCGGAGCGGTTGCGGGAGCTCGAAGAGAAGGCGACGCGCGAGTGGATCGATTTCCAAGAGGCGATCGGGATTGACATCCTGGTGGACGGCGAGCAATACCGAGGGGACATGGCGACATACTTCGCGGAGAGCATCGAGGGCACCGAGATCTCCGGCCTGGTGCGCTCCTACGGGAATCGCTACTACAAGAAGCCGATCATCGTTGGCGAGCTCCGCCGGCGCGGACCGATCAGCGTGGACTGGTTTCGCTTTGCGCAGGGGCTCACGGACAAGCCCGTGAAAGGGATGATCACGGGGCCCTACACGATGATGGACTGGTCCTTCGACGAGCATTACGGTTCGCGGGAAGACGCAGCGATGGCGTTCGCGGACCTCCTCCACGAGGAGGCCCGGGATCTGGAGGCCGCGGGGGCGAAGATCATCCAGGTGGACGAGCCCGCGCTCGCGACCCGTTCCGACGAGTTGCCTCTGGTCGTGCGGGCGGTCGGTGCGGTGACGAAAGGGCTCGACGCGAAGACGATCCTCCACACCTGCTACGGCAACTACCAGGACATCTACGGATACTTCAATCGATTGCCCGTGGAGCAGCTCGATCTTGAGATGTCCAACTCCGGGCTCGACCTCCTCGACCGCTTCAAGCGCGAGCCGCTTCAGAAGGAGATCGCATTCGGCGTCGTAGACGTCCACAACCACGTCGTGGAGCCGGAACCCGTCGTTCGAGAGCGGATCGAGAAGGCCCTCACGATCTTCGACCCGCAGAAGCTGTACATCGACCCGGACTGTGGGCTGAAGACCCGCACGGTCGACGAGGCGAAGGCGAAGCTTCGGGTGATCGTCGACGCCACGAGGGCGGCGAAGGCGGACCACGGCTTCGGATGAGACCGAGGGGCAAAGGGTAATGGCCGCGGGACGCGATGGACTGGGCCGAGGCGACGATGGACGAACCCGCCGATTTGCAGATGGCGCCGGGTCCCCCGGCCCGCCTCTTCACCCCGGAAGAAGCGAGTGCGCTTGTGCCGACCCTCGAAGCGATCCTCCGCCGGATGGACCTCGAGCTCGCGCGGCAGCGGGAGTTGAAGGAGCTGATCGAAGACCAGGAGGCGTATTGGGGACCCGCGGTTCGCGAGCCGACGAACCCGGATCACGGGACGTACGCGCAGCTCCTCCGCGAACTGGAGGACGTGCGGACGTTCCTGGAGCGGGATGCGGAGGAAATCCGACGGCTGGGGTGCGAGCTCAAGGACCCGTATCTCGGCCTCGTGGATTTCCACGCCTGGGTCGGCGGCGATCGGGTGCTCCTGTGCTGGCAGCGGGGGGAGCGGCAGGTATCCCATTATCACACGCGGGAGGCCGGATACGCGGGCCGGAAGCCGATCCCGCGCGATGCAAGAGCGGAATCTTAATAAAGCAGCCTTCCATGGAAATCCCGGACGGGTGAAGCGCGGCATGGCGACGAAGGAAGAGGTCATCGCGGTCCTGAAGAAGTGCTACGATCCCGAGATTCCGATCAACATCTACGACCTCGGGCTCGTCTACAACATCGACATCAACAACGAATTGGGAAAGGTGGACGTCCGGATGACGCTGACCGCGCCCGGGTGCCCCGCGTCCGCGTACATCGGACAGGACGTGAAGCGGAAGGTCGAGCAGCTCCCCGGGGTCAAGGAGGCCTCGGTGAACATCGTCTGGGATCCGCCGTGGTCCCCGGAGATGATGTCCGAGAGCGCGAAGAAGCAGTTCGGATGGGGCATCTGAATCTCGTGAACGTCCTCGTGGGGGCCGTCCGCCTGGCCACGAGTGGCGAAGATTGATATCCCCTGGCTGGTATCCTCCGCCAGCGCAGCATTCTCAGGTGGCCAGCTACGGTGGCGTCAGCTCGGGGGGGCGGGGTCGATCCATTGGCGCGGGCGGTCGGCGCGGTCGTCGAGGGAATCACCTTCTACGATCTCGGGCATATCGCGGTCGCCGACACTCGAGTCAAGGTGACGTTCGAGGACCTCGGTCGGAGGAAGCGAATGGAGCTCTCGAAGCTCGAGGCCCTCGCCGGTCCTTCGGCCAAGGACGCCGCCCCGCGGCCGGGATTCTACCCGGTCGAAGTCGTGTCGAAGCTCGAGTGCTACGTGTGCGGCCATACGATCGAGACGGCCTCGATGCCAAGCCAATGTCCAAGATGTGGGGCCGCCCGGTACTCCTTCGAGAAGGAGATCGCCCTCGCGAGGGCGTGGGAGATCGCCGCGCACTCCGCGCGGAAGTCCGCGTCGCTGTTCCGCGAGCTCGCGGGGAAGGCGGAGGTAGACACGCGACGCGTCCTGGAAGAGCTCGCTCGGGAGGAGGACGCCCTCGCGAGCGAAGCGGAAAAGGAAATCGCGGAACTCCGTGCGTGAAGCGGGGGTGTGTCGACGGCCCGTCTCGCGAAGATGCCCCCCATCCAGGAAGATGTCCATGCCTGTACGATGTGCGGGTATTGCGTGCCCGTGTGCCCGGCGTATCAGGAGGCCGGTTGGGAGGGCGCGTCTCCCCGGGGCCGCGTCTTTGCGATCCGCCAGTATGACCTCCGCGGCCCGCTTGACCGCTTGCTTCGGCGGGACGTAACCCCCGGCGAGCCGTTCGCCCGGAGCGCCTGGGAATGCACGGGCTGCGGGGCCTGCGAGGAGGTCTGTCCCGCGTACATCCCGTTCGACCGGCTGTGGGACGATGTGAAGGCATGGATGGTGGATTCCGGGCTCGGGAGGAAGGAGCTCGCGCCGTACCTGGAGAACGTCCAAGAGACGCGGAACCTCTACGGGGAGGCGCAGGAGGCTCGGGCCGCGTGGGTGCCGTCCGAAGCCGCGCAGTCCGCCCTACCGGAGGTCGTCTACTGGGTCGGGTGCGCGGCGAGCTACAGGAAGCAGCAGGTCGCCCGCGCGGTGGTGAAGATCCTCGAGGCCGCCAAGGTGGCATACAAGGTCCTCGGGCCGGAGGAGTGGTGCACGGGTGCCCCCCTCGCCCGCATGGGATATCCGGCGTATGTGAAGGCGCAACTCATGCCCCACAACATCCAAGCGGTCGCGCGGACCGGTGCGAAGGCGCTGGTGACTGCGTGCGCGGAGTGCTACCGCGCGTTCCGGAAGGACTACAAGGAATGGGGCGGGAATCCACCCTTCAGTGTCTTCCACATCTCGCAATACATCGAGAAGCTCGTCCGGGAAAAGCGGATCAGCTTCACGAAGCCGCTTCCCGCGAGGGTCGCGTTCCACGATGCGTGCCACATGGGCCGGGTGTGCGATACGTTCGATCCGCCCCGGCAGGCCCTGAAGTTCATCAAGGACCTGAAGGTCCTCGAGATGTTCCCGACGCGGGAGGAGACCCTCTGTTCCGGCGCGGCCGGCGGATTCCCCGATGTATATCCGTCCCAGGCGGCCGGGGTCGCCTCCCGCCGACTCGAGGACGCGGCGGAGACGGGGGCGGTCACGCTCGTGACCACGTGCCCCCACGCAGAGCTGCATCTCGAGAAGATCGCGAAGGACCGGAACATGCAAATGAGCATCGTTGACCTTGCGGAAATGATTGCCCAAAGTCTGTGAATCGGGCCCCGTCCTGCCCCGGCGCCTCGCTTCACGCCGCTAGACCTTGTTCCAGGTTGGCGCCATGCCCGGGGGAGCCCCGGTCCGGGGTTGGCGGAACGATGTTCCTGAGATCAGATTGTGAAGCTCAGGCCGCACGAGCACGAGGTCTTCGCGTTCGGGTTCACGATCTTGAACTGACCGCCGAGGAGGTCTTCCTCGTAGTCGAGCGTGGAGCCCTTCAGGTAGGCCATGCTCTTCGGGTCCACGAAGACCTTCACGTCGGCCGCTTCGATGATCACGTCCGTCGGCCGCGGGGTCTCCGCGAGGTCCATACGGTATTGCATGCCGCTGCAACCGCCCGCGATGATTCGAAGGCGAAGAGCGGCCTCGGGCCGGCTCTCCTTCTCGCGCAAGAAGTGGATCCGTCGCACGGCGTTCTCCGTGACGACCACGTGGGTCTGCATGGGTGCGATCATCGGGACCGGCTCGAACCAATTCGAACGCGACCCCCCGCCTTAAGCCTTGCGCCCCGCGTCTCGTCGTCGGGAGCGCCTGGGTTGCGGTCGTTATACCAACGACCAAATCTATATATAACGACGTTATAGTCTTCCTTGCGTCAGAGACTCGCAGGAGAGCCCATGGTCTCGAAGTCGACCCTCGAACGCCAAATGGCCGCGCAGGAATACAAGCACGGGTTCGTCGCGGACATCGAAGAAGAGACGGCCCCGAGGGGGCTCAACGAGGACATCATCCGATTGATTTCGCGGAAGAAGCAGGAACCGGACTGGCTCCTCGAATGGCGCCTACGGTCGTACCGGCACTGGCTCACGATGACCGAGCCGAAGTGGGCGAACATCCACTACGGCCCGATCAACTACCAGGACATCATCTACTACGCGGCCCCGAAGCCGAAAAAGCCCGTGGAGAGGCTCGAGGACATCGATCCGGAGATCCGCGCGCTCTACGACAAGCTGGGCATCCCCCTCGTGGAGCAGGAACTCCTCGCGGGCGTCGCCGTGGATGCGGTCCTGGACTCCGTGTCGGTCGCCACGACGTTCAAGGAGCGGCTCGAGGACCTCGGCATCCTCTTCTCGTCCTTTTCGGAGGCGGTCCAGAACCACCCGGACCTCGTCCGGAAATGGCTCGGGTCCGTCGTCCCGTACAACGACAACTTCTTTGCTGCGCTGAACAGCGCGGTCTTCAGCGACGGCTCCTTCGCGTACATCCCTAAGGGCGTCCGGTGCCCCATGGAGCTGTCCACGTACTTCCGGATCAATGCGCAGGACACGGGCCAGTTCGAGCGCACGCTCATCGTGGCGGACGAAGGAGCATACGTGAGCTACAATGAGGGATGCACAGCACCGGTGCGTTCGACACACCAGCTCCATGCCGCCGTCGTCGAGCTGGTCGCCCTCGACAACGCGGAGGTCAAGTACTCCACGATCCAGAACTGGTACCCGGGCGACAAGGACGGGAAAGGCGGCATCTACAACTTCGTCACGAAGCGGGGCAAGTGCCTCGGCGTGAACTCGAAGATCTCCTGGACCCAGGTCGAGACCGGGAGCGCGATCACCTGGAAGTATCCCAGCTGCATCCTCCAGGGAGACAACTCCGTCGGGGAGTTCTATTCCGTCGCCGTCGTGAACAACTACCAGCAGGCGGACACGGGCACGAAGATGCACCACATCGGGAAGAACACCCGGTCGACGATCGTGTCCAAGGGCATCTCCGCGGGCCATGGGCAGAACACGTACCGAGGGATGGTCAAGATCCTCCGAGGGGCTACGGGCGCGCGGAACTACTCCCAGTGCGACTCCCTCCTCATCGGCTCCAAGTGCGGCGCCCACACGTTCCCGGACATCCAGGTCATGGAGCCGACCGCCCAGATGGAACACGAGGCGACGACGTCAAAGATCGGGGACGACCAGCTGTTCTATTGCCAGCAGCGGGGCATCACTCCCGAGGACGCGACCAACATGATCGTCAACGGCTTCTGCAAGAAGGTCTTCCTGAACCTGCCCATGGAGTTCGCCGTGGAGGCCCAGAAGCTGATCACCGTCAGCCTGAATCTCGAGGGGACCGTCGGGTAGGGGTCCCCGCGGCGTGGGAGGAAACCGGCGTGCTCGAAATCAAGAACCTGCATGCGAGCGTCGGAGGCAAGGAGATCCTGAAGGGGATCGACCTCAAGGTCAACGCGGGCGAGGTCCACGCTTTGATGGGGCCGAACGGGTCGGGCAAGACGACCCTCGCCTACGTCCTCGCGGGACGGGTGAACTACGAGGTCACCGAGGGCGAGGTCCTGTACGACGGCAAGGACCTCCTCGCGATGAAGCCCGAAGACCGCGCGCGGGAGGGCGTCTTCATGGCCTTCCAATACCCCGTGGAGATCCCCGGCGTCGGGAATGCGTACTTCCTGAAGGCTGGGCTCAATGCGATTCGCAAGCACCGCGGCCTGCCCGAGCTGGATGCGATGGAGTTCCTCAGCCTCATCCAGAGCAAGATGAACCTGCTCGGCCTCGACGAGTCCTACATGAAACGCGGGCTCAACGAGGGCTTTTCCGGCGGGGAGAAGAAGCGGAACGAGATCTTCCAGATGGCCGTCCTCGAGCCGAGGCTCGCCATCTTGGACGAGACGGATTCGGGCCTGGACATCGACGCGTTGCGCGTCGTGGCCAACGGAATCAATTCCATGCGCTCGAAGGACCGCGCGATGCTCGTGGTGACGCACTATCAGCGGCTCCTCCAGTACGTCGTGCCGGACTTCGTTCACGTGCTGTCCGGGGGGCGTATCGCGAAGTCGGGTGGGAAGGAGCTCGCGGAGGAGCTCGAGCGTACGGGCTACGCGGCGTTCGAGGAGCCCGCGACGAGCGCCGCGCCGGTGGGCCCCTGATGGAGGCGAGCCCCCATGGCCGTGACCGCTGATGCGATCGGCGCCTATCGGTCGGACTTCGACTCGTTCCTTCTCGCCGTGGATAGCGGCGAGCCGGAGTGGCTCCAAGAGACCCGGAAGGGCGCCATCCGCCGGTTCGAGGCGATCGGCTTCCCGACGCTGAAGATGGAGGACTGGAAGCGCACGGATGTGCGGCCGATCACCCGCATCCCGTTCAAGGTCGACCCTTCGCAGGACCCCCCTAGGATCCCCGGAGACCTGATCGAGGCATACACGTTCGGCGTGCTCAAGTGCAGCCAGCTCGTGTTCGTCAATGGACACTTCGCCCCGAAGCTCTCGTACCTCCGCTGGTTGCCGGACGGCGTCCGCGTCCGCAGCCTCGGCGAGCTCCTCCAGCGGCGCCCGCGGGATCTCGAGCCGCACTTGGGCCGGATCGCGCGCGTCGACAAGAGCGCGTTCACGTGTCTCAACACGGCGTTCATGCAGGACGGTGCTTTCGTTCACATTCCCAAGGGCCGCGTCGTCGAGGAGCCGATCCACCTGCTGTTCGTGTCCTCGTCTCGCCCGGAGCCGACCGTGTCGTACCCGCGGAACCTCGTCCTGATGGAGGCAGAGTCCCAGGCGACGATCATCGAGTCCTACGTGGGCCTCGACAAGGGCGTCTACCTCACGAATGCGGTGACCGAGATCCGGGTGGGCGACGGCGCGGTGCTCGATCACTACAAGATGCAGCGGGAGAGCGAGGCCGCGTTCCATGTATCCGAGACGGCCATCCATCAGGATCGTTCGAGCAACGTGGCGTCGAACTCGATGTCCCTTGGCGGGGGCCTCGTGCGCAACGACATCGACACTCGCTTCCAGGGAGAAGGCAGCGGACTCGACTTGAACGGTCTCTATTTCCTCCACGGTCAGCAGCATTGCGACAACCACACGTTCATTGACCACGCGACGCCGAACTGCTCGTCCCGGGAACTGTTCAAGGGGATCCTCGACGGTCGCTCCCGGGGAATCTTCTACGGCAAGATTCTGGTGCGTCAGGACGCGCAGAAGACGAACGCGCGGCAGACGAACAAGAATCTCCTCCTTTCAAAGGAGGCGTTCGCGGACAGCACTCCGGGACTCGAGATCCTCGCGGACGATGTGAAGGCCACCCACGGTTCAACTGTCGGCCAGCTCGACGAGAACGCAGTGTTCTATCTCCGGTCCCGCGGCATCCCAGAAGAGACCGCCCGCGCCATGCTCACGTACGCCTTCGCTGCGGAGCTCATCAACCAAGTGAAGGTCGCCTCGATGCGGATCAAGCTGGATCAACTCGTCCTATCCAACCTGCCCAGCGGGGAGATCCTCCAGGAGGTCCTATGAGGCTCGGACGCGCATCCCCGTCGGAGGCCTGGCCGTGACGGACCTGCGCGAGCTCTACCAGGAGGTCATCCTCGACCACAGTCGGAAACCGCGGAACTTCCGGGAGATGGCCGAGGCCACCCGGACCGCCGTGGGGAACAACCCTCTGTGCGGGGACCGCGTGACCGTATACCTTCGGATGGACGGAGACCGAGTCATCGACGCGAGCTTCCAGGGACAGGGCTGTGCAATCTCGAAATCCTCGGCTTCGATGATGACGGACGCCGTCAAAGGGAAAACACGGGCGGAGGCGGACGAGATGTTCGAGAGGTTCCATCGCATGGTGACGTCGGGGGTGCCGAGTCCGGACGATGTCGCGATCTTGGGGAAGCTCGCGGTCTTCGCCGGGGTCTCCGAGTTCCCGATTCGGGTGAAGTGCGCGAGCCTCGCGTGGCACACGCTCCGCGCCGCGCTCGAGGCGCAGACACAGATCGTCTCGACGGAGTGATCGCTAGTCCGGGAGGATCGGGGATGAACACGAACGTTCAAGTAGCCTGGCCGGAATCGTGCGGGTGAGCGGATGGCGAGAGCTGCGAAAGTCCTCCTGAACGTTCCCGCGATCCGGAAAGACTTCCCGATCCTCCTGAGGAAGGTCCGCGACAAGCCGATCGTGTATCTCGACAGTGCCGCCACGTCGCAGAAGCCGAAGCAAGTGATCGAGGCGGAATCTGATTTCTACACACGCTACAATGCAAACGTGCACCGCGCGATCTACGAACTTGGCGAGGAGGCTACGCGGGAATACGAGGGCGCTCGGGAGAAGGTGGCCGGCTTCCTCCACGCGAAAGCTCCCTCGGAAATCGTCTTCACCAAGTCCACGACGGAGTCGATCAACCTCGTCGCGTATGGCTGGGGGATCAAGGGGAAGCTGAAGGAGGGCGACGAGATCGTCGGGACCGTGATGGAGCATCATTCGAACCACGTGCCCTGGCATTTTGTCCGCGACTACAAGGGCATCGTCCTGAAGCACGTCGGGGTGACCGACGACGGACGGCTCAAGATGGAAGAGTATGAGGATTTGATCACGAAGCGGACAAAGGTCGTGACCGTAGCCCAGGTGTCCAATGTCTTGGGGACGATCAACCCGGTGAGGGAGATCGCGAAGCGGGCGCATGAGGTCGGCGCGATATGCGTCGTGGACGCGGCCCAGAGCGTCCCCCACATGCCCGTGGACGTTCAGGCGCTGGACTGCGACTTCCTCGCCTTCAGCGGACACAAGATGCTCGGTCCCACGGGGATCGGTGTGCTCTATGGCAAGCAGGGAGTCCTCGAGGAGATGGAGCCCCTCCTCGGCGGCGGCGAGATGATCCGCGAGGTCCACCTCGGGCACGCGTCCTGGAACGACGTACCGTACAAGTTCGAGGGCGGTACCCCCAACATTGCCGGAGCGATCGGCCTCGGCGCCGCGGTGGATTATCTCACGAAACTGCGGATGGATGCGGTCCGCGCGCACGAGATGGAGTTGACCGCGTACGCGCTCGAACAGGTCCATCGACTGAAGGGCGTTCACCCGCTCGGCGTCGAGGACGTCTCCGGGCGGGGAGGGGTCCTCTCCTTCACGATGGACCATGCCCATCCCCACGATATCGCGTCGATCCTGGACGTGGAGGGGATCTGCATCCGGTCCGGCCACCATTGTGCGCAACCGCTCATGGAACGGTTCAATCTGCCCGCCACCGCGCGAGCCTCGTTCTATGTGTACAACGACGTCGACGATGTGGACCGCCTGATCCAGGGACTCCGGAAGGTGATGGAGGTCTTCGCGTAATGTCCGCGACGTATGCGATGTATCAGGAGCAAATCCTGGACCACTACAAGAACCCCAGGAACAAGGGAACCCTCCGGGACGCGACCCTCCGCGCGCGAGAGTCTAACCCCTTGTGCGGGGACGAGATCGCGCTCTATCTCGTTGTCGACGGGAAGGATCGAATCTCGGATGTCCGCTTCGACGGCGAGGGATGCGCGATCAGCCAGGCGAGCGCTTCGATGCTGACCGAAATGATCAAAGGCAAGACCCTCGCCCAAGCGCGTGCGGTCCGCGAGGAGGACATCCTCAAGGCCGTCGGCATCCCCTTGAGCGCGGTGCGCACGAAGTGCGCCATCCTCTCCCTCCATGTCCTCGGCCTTGCGCTCACATCCCCGAAGGAGAGCTGAGCTGCGCCGGTCGCGCGGGAGACCATGGCTTCGAATGCGAAGGCAAAAGCATCGAGAGTCGCGGACCTCGTCGGGAACACGCCATTGCTCCGCCTCGATCGGATCGCGAAAGATGTCGTCCCAGAGGTCGAGCTCTACGCGAAGGCGGAATGGGACAACCCGGGCGGGAGCGTGAAGGACCGCGCAGCCCTCTGGATGCTGCGGGATGCGGAGGCGAAGGGCCTCACACCGGACAAGATCATCCTCGAGGCCACATCGGGGAACACGGGAATTGCGCTCGCGATGCTCGGCGTTGCGGAAGGATTTCGGGTCACCCTCTGCGTACCGAAGAACATCAGCCCGGAGCGGCGGAAGATCCTCCGCGCCTACGGAGCGGAGCTCGTCTTCACGCCCGCGGAGGAAGGGACAGATGGCGCCCAACGCGCCGCGAAGGCGATGGCCGCCGACCGTCCGGCCGCCTACTGGTACTTCGACCAGTACAACAACGACGCGAATTGGCGCGCGCACTTCGCGACCACGGGCCCGGAGGTCTTCGACCAAACGCGCGGCCGAATCACGCATTTCGTCGCGACGCTGGGCACCACGGGCACGTTCGTTGGTGTCGGGCGCTATCTCCGGAAGGTGAAGCCGAAGGTCCGCCTCATCGCCGTGCAGCCCGACAGTCCGTTCCACGGGATTGAGGGGGTGAAGCACATGGCGAGCGCTCTCGTCCCGGGGATTTGGGATCCGTCCCTGCCGGACGAGATCATGACCGTGGCCACGGAGGATGCGCAGGCAGCGGCACGTCGGCTCGCACGGGAGGAGGGGTACCTGGTCGGCACGTCGAGTGGCGCAGCCCTCGACGCCGCGTTGCGCCTCGCGGAGAGGATCCGCGAAGGCGTCATCGTCATGGTGTTCCCGGACGCCGGCGACAAGTACCTCGGGGAACGGTACTGGGAGGAGGCCCCGTGACGATTCTGCTCTCGAAGGACCAGGTGCGCGCGATCGAGGACCACGCGCGAACGACATTTCCGGAGGAGTGCTGCGGGCTGCTCCTCGGCATGGCGGGCAAGCGAAAGCGGGTCCTCGAGGTTCGGCCAGCGAGGAACGTCGCCGAGTCGAACCGCGGGCGAAGATATATGATCGATCCCACGGAGATCCTTGCGGCGGAACGAGACGCGTCCCGCGATGGCCGGGAGATCCTCGGCTTCTACCATAGCCATCCCAACCATCCCGCGGCGCCGTCGGACTTCGACCTCTCGCACGCGGCCTGGCCCGGATATTCCTACGTCATCCTGAGCATCGTCGATCGGAATCCAAAGGACATCGCGTCGTGGCTCCTCGATTCGGAGTCGGGGACCAAGAAGGCGGAAGCCCTAAGTATAACCCCGTAATGGGAGGGGATTATGGGTCGCGTGAAGGTGATGATCCCCACGCCCCTGCGGCAATACGCGGGGAACAAGGACGCCGTCGAGCTCGTGGCGGATGACGTCCGCGGAGCGATTGGAGCGCTCGTCGCGAGCTACGACCAGCTCCGTCGGCACCTGTACAACGACGAGGGTCATCTCCGGAATTTCGTCAACGTCTACGTGAACGAAGAGGACATCCGCTACCTGCAGAAAGAGGCCACTCCGTTGAGGGACGGGGACACGATCTCGATCATCCCAAGCATCGCGGGCGGCTCCATGAGCGCGATGGACGTCCTCGCCGCAAAGCGCAGGGATGCCCTCTCTCCCTCGGAGATCAAGCGCTACTCGCGTCACCTCATCCTACCCGAAGTCGGGATGGCGGGCCAGCTCCGGCTCAAGCGGTCCTCGGCGCTCATCGTGGGGGCGGGGGGCCTGGGGAATCCCCTCCTGCAGTACCTGGCCGCAGCCGGCGTCGGCCGGCTCGGTCTCGTTGACTTCGACGTGATCGACCTCACGAACCTGCAACGGCAGGTGATGTACGGGACGAAGGATGTCGGCCGCAAGAAGATCGACGTGGCGAAGGATCGCTTGAATGCGATCAACCCGAACGTGGACGTGCAGACGTATGAGTCCCGCCTGACGTCCGAGAATGCGATGGACATCCTGAAGGAATATGACGTGGTGATTGACGGGACGGACAACTTCCCGACCCGGTATCTCGTGAACGACGCGTCCGTCCTGCTCCGCAAGCCGAACGTGTACGGCTCCATCTTCCGGTTCGAGGGTCAGGCGAGCGTGTTCTGGGCCGCGAAGGGACCGTGCTACCGCTGCCTCTACGCAGAGCCTCCTCCGCCCGGCCTCGTGCCGTCGTGCGCGGAAGGTGGCGTCTTGGGAGTCCTCCCAGGAATCATCGGCTCCATCCAGGCGCTCGAGGCG